>ERZ779855.106-NODE-106-length-70047-cov-5.708538_pt1 | contig 70047 bp, 53 predicted proteins | sample MGYA00511370_ERZ779855 | MGnify/ENA primary metagenome ERZ779855 (study PRJEB29588, sample SAMEA1967319) | human gut metagenome | biome: human gut; feature: human-associated habitat; material: faeces | place: Denmark | collected 2008/2010 ...
CTTCTGACAGCAGTAGAAGGAGAATTATCATGAGTAAATATATCCCTGGAAACCAGAAACATCTGACACTTAATGACCGTATCTACATCGAAAACGAGTTATCCAAAGGTGCGACTTTTAAAGACATTGCGGCATTCCTTTGTAAAGATCCCACAACCATATCAAAAGAGGTTAAATCACGGCGCCTTTCTGACTGGTACCACAATCAATGTTGTTTTGGAATAAAAAGCAAAAGCAAAAAAATTGCAGTGCTTGCTTCATAAATCACACACACAAACACTCATCACAATCACCATCACCATCACCATCACCATCGAATCATGTGTTTTGAATACTTTATATCTACCGATTTATCAAATCCATTTCCCAAAAGAAATTTTTTCAAGGTTTCACAATATGAGTTCTTATCAATAGGTAAATTTCTTGTAATTGGTGAAACAATAACACTTTTCAAAGATTCTTTTAACATGCAATCCTTTTCAAAAACAATATACGGGTATAAAAAACGATTATTATCTATGCTTTTAACTCCATACTCTTCACTTTTTCTTTTATTTCCATCAATATTATACTCAAAATATACTATACGATGCTCATCTTCATACTGGTATGTATCACTTTTTATTAATGCAGATAAAACCAGCATATAGAGAGACAAATCATGTTTCCAATAAAAAAAATTATTAAGCTTCGATATATTATCAAAAACCCTCTCAAACACAACGTCAGGTTCAGTGTTAATGTTTATTTGATTTTGCTTAATTAAATACTCCAAAGTAGTAATGTAACCTTTTACATATATATAAATAAAATTTCCTAAATTGGATATTGAATACAATTGATCCGCATGATAAAAAGAATTATCTTTAATAAATTTTCTATGCTCCATAAATATATTTTGAGAATCTTTACTCATCAAAATAAACTTTGAAAAATCTGGTACTGAAATTTTTTCTATGTCCAATTCTGGATTCGCATATATCACATTTGCATTTGTCAAGTACTCTTTTTCTGAAATAAACGTTCCCCTTAGTGAATCTACTAATTCTCCAATTGAAAATTTTAACTCCATCCCTCCATGTCCATAATAATTCCACATATTCATCTCATCTTCCTTTTGAGTTAGTGACATAACATAAAGACCTATATTCTTTTGAATATATTCAATATATTTAATTAAATTACAGTCTTTTTCTTTATACAGTTCCGTAACCTCTACTTTGTTTGTACTTAATTGACCAATCACTTTATTGATTTCACTCTCATTTGCATCTAAATACTTTTCCACTAACTTTACAAACAAATGGCAATCATATGGATCATTAAGAAATTCTGATTTTGTCATACGTATCGAATTGTTCTTTACTATTCCCTCAAATCCATCAACACTTGTGTAATGGTATAAATTTATCATTTTCAATTCCTCTCTATTCTTTTTAATGCATATTCAACAAAAAACCTTGATTTTACTAACATTGCTGAACAGTTGATAGGTTACATATATCTCCAAAATAGAGTTTTCTGGATATGAAGCGATTTCATGGAGTCCATTCTGATGATTTTAGGTACAAGAAATAAAACGTCTTTGCTTCTTATGAAGACCTTCTTGTTTTCCAAATTTATCTACAGTAGCTAACCTCTCATGTCTATCAGGAACTTCCTCCTCTGATGGCTCCTGAATTCCTTCGTTCTGCTTATCCATAGTTTGGTGCTACTCATGTTCCTTCAGCAGGGCGTTGCCCTATAAAAAATGTCAACGCAGCTACTGGCTCTACTTTTCTTACATATTTTGCATTCCTGTTTCACAGCACCATTGATGGCGGACGCTTTCCTGTTAATATTTCTTGCTTAGACGGCCATTACGTTGCTTTTTCGATGGATATCTGACACATTTTAAATCTGTCATAGTCCATCCCTTTTATTATCACCGCATAGAACACGCGGATCAGCTTACAACTAACAGTAATCAGCGCCTATCTTCGTTCCATTAGTATTTCTCCTCTTCCTTCATAAACTTAAACACAATATCATTTTTCTTTTGTCATCGAGACTCTTATAGTTTTAATGGTATTTTATACGTATAATCTCCGGAATTTTTTTCCTTCTTCAAAAGATATACCTTTAGATCAAACTCCTTATCCTTGATAAGCAACTTTTGTTCAGCAAACTTAAGAAGCCGTTTTTCCTCTCCTTTATATCTCATAAGGTTTCTTTTCATTACGATTTCAGCTAATACCTGACCTTTTTCACTATCTTCATATAATAATTTTTCTATATATTTGGCTGCATCTCTAAACTTTTCGCATTCAAAATTTCGCGTAAAAATTGCCATTTCACATCTTTCATTAAAACCTTCATTTTTATGATACATAAGAAAGTTTTCTTTATGTAAGAGCCCATCCTCAATTTGTTCTGAAAAATCTCTTACTTCTTTTATAACAGTTATTAAAGCTGCACCTTTTGAAAGGTCGTCGCTAAATGAAGAAATATTGGATTTCACATCAGCAACCAATGTATATATGTTCTTTTGCTTTTCATCAATAATACAGGCAATAATATCCGTAGTTTTGATTCCTTTTTTAATCACAGGTGCTCTATATTCTGTGGCATATATTCCAAATTGCTCATCCTCTAGTTGATAATCCAGAAAAACTCTTTCGCATTTGTCTTCATGTGACTCCACAAATTGAATCCGCATAGATTCCGGCACCTTATATAAAACATTTTTAGAAATGTTTTTAGAATTAATATCCTTAATTTGAAGATTAGGCATCTTTTGTCAACTCCTCCAATTTAACCGCCTCATTATATATTGTCAAAGCCGATTGCGTAAATAAATCAAATTGATATCCGTACTTAGAATTAAAAATTTTTTCATGTACTTCACATTGTCCACTTTCGGTCTGAACAAACTCATACACATACAAATCTTCTATTTTTATCAAATCAGTCTTATCAACTTCAAACTGATTTAATATATTTTCATCGTCGTTATTATGAACATAGTTAGATAAGATTGCCAGATTATTCAACTTATTCACAAAAGTATCACTATGTGTACTTATGATAAATTTACATCCACGATTATATAACCGATTTAACAAGCGAACTAGCTCCCGCTGTTTCTCAGGATGTAAACTGGCTTCCACTTCATCAATAATGAATCTTTCATAATTATTTTTTGAAGTCATTACCAAAAATAACGGTGCGACCTCATTAACCATTGAAGATGTCAAATACATTGGCACATTTTCCATACCAAGTCGATTTGAATATTGAAATCCATTTTGACCATCAGTCGTGATATGTCCGTCTATAATTTTCTCATTATAAAACTGAATCTCTTTCTGGAAATGTTCCATATGTTTTTCATCCAGACTATATGTCTGTAAAAAACGTAAGAAATTATACATTGGTTTGGTCAGATTCAATAATCTACTTTCCTGTTCTTGCATAGTTCCACCACTTTTCTGAAAAGATAGCAAAGAATCTGTTTTATGCGCAAAAAACTCGCGATACAACAGCATAAGACCATTCCGGGATGCTGGCATGAAAAAACTATCTAACTTTAACAGCATAGCAACCAGCCTTTTTGCCACCTCTGGCTCAATATTATCTGTTCCCATTGTAAGTGCCCATGTAAGTCCAGAATCATCTTTTCTGTTCTTTTTATACAACAAACCAAACGGTGTTCTTCCATTCATATTATCTAAAATATCCAAAGCATTTTCATCCTGCATATTTTGCGTCTGCTTAAATAATTGTTCAATTGATTCAGCTCCCTTTCCATCATAAATAGTATATTCTTCATCAGGTTCTAATTTAATTTCTATATTCAATTCACCTATTGGAATATTTTTTTCAAATGTATCAGAAACAATATTTTGTAACTCCGACTCGATGTTCCGATTAATCACTTTAACAAACTCTGAAAAAGAAGTAGCATTTATTTCAAATACTTTACTACTCTCACTTTCCTTATAAAGCAACGTATTCATTGCAGAATTATCTATCAACTTATTCCAATAGCCATTTATTCCCTCAATTAATTGCATCAAAAAAGTTTTTCCACAATTATTTGGACCAACAAAAACAGAATATTTGTTTACACAAACCTTTGCCACTTTTATTTTTGCAAAATTTTTCACTTCTAACCAAATTTGCATTCTATTATTCTCCTACTCTCAAATAATAATAATTAATCCATATACTATCCTACAATTAATTATAATCAATTCCCTCTATTGGCAATCTCGAACTTGCCTTAATATATTTTGCCACTCTTTTCCAATTTAAATCAAGTTCACTACAACCATTTTGCAATATTTCAAACTTATTCTGAAATATTTCTTTTAATTCTCCAGAATCTCTATGTTTTATAGCACACATCGTACTTTCTGCTTTTTGAATAACTATACTTTTTTCAAAATCATATTCATACCTAATATTTTTTATTTCCTTCATTTTTTTAAAATGTTGTTTCAAAGCACTGATCATACATATTTCACGAATAATTGGATGAGGATGATCTAATTTTGCATTTTGATCAATTCTTTCAGTTTCTTCAATTCTCATCAAAAAACACAATCCATGAATTGCATACATTAACAAATCTAGAACTGCCTTTTCAGATTCCATAAGATTTAATATTTTATCCTGGCACTCAATCAAATAAACAACTTCCTCTAACACACGATTTACAGCATATGCATCAGCATCATACTCCAGTGTTCTTAAATCAAGCAAACACTGTTCTCTGCGTTTTTCCGAAATACCTGAGTTTAATTCTTGCTGAAGCGTTAAATAATATTCTGTATGTCCATTATATAAATGTCCTATTTCATGCGCAACAATTATCTCAATTGCGAACTTAGCCAGATACTCTGCAATATTATTCTTTCTTAATGAAGTACTCATAGATATAGTTTCAGAAAACTTTTCCTCCATAAAGTGTTCCGTCAAATTCATATGAATTTCTTCAACAATTTCCTCACCATTTTCAAACACACAACTTTGATTAACCCATTGATAGAAAAATGCATATATCCTGCATATTGTTCCCTCATTCAATTGGAGCTGCTCCTTATAGAATTCCTCCCTGGAACCTGCATTAATTGAAAAATCCCAAGCATAATTCCATTCAAAAACTTTGTTTACTTTTTTATTATATATATTACCTTCTGAATTATTAAAATTTAATATCTTCTCTGCATATTTTTTGTAATAGTCAAATACCTTGTTCATATTCGATAAGTCCTGAAAATTAAAAAATTGAAATTCATTTTTTGTATCAAGATTATCTATGTAATCACTTAATCCCATTTTAAATAGCCTCCATCATCTGATTTCACTATAACAATATTTACGGATTGTTCATTCCTAATTTCTGTAAATCAAAATGTTTATCTGCCTCATTTTTGAATCTATAGAAATCCTCCATAACATCTTCGTTTCTTCCGAAAATATGCATGTTAGTAGGATCCGTTGCCAACGTATATACAATATGGTTTGTAAAAGACTTACCCTTATGCACTAACTTCGGATTATTTTCAATAGCATCTTTCATCTTATCTACATAATTATCAAGAATATGTTCCATATATAAATAGTATTTTTTCTGAATTTCTGCCACAGTATAGGAATAGTTTCTAATCATATCATAATGGATAAAAACAGGCTTTTTATCCACAAGAACTTCTTTCTCAAACAAATCAATAATATCCGCCAGTTTTCCGTCACCCTCATTTTTAGCTTCGGTCCGAAGCACCAATAAATCATAATAAGCTTCCCCAAACCCATCCAATGCTATAGGAAAATGTCCATTGACACTGTATTCATTCATGACAACCATCCATTGATATCCAAGATTATCATCGGAGACCGTATTACTAAATTCATCCTGTACTCCATATTTAAGAACAACCGCATCGATCCCCTGAACAAGTTTACAACCTGCAGATACAGCATTGTCTGTAAGGCGATTAACTGTCACTTTATCATGGAATTTCTTCACAAAGCCTCGCTCCCGCAAGGCATTCTCCCCGTCTTCTACACAAATTGCATACAGTGAATCCAAATAATTTAAGAAAAGCTGATGATTATGCTGTATTCCATATGTAAGGTCCACATATTCGTCAAAAAACTTTTCTAATTCACCGTCAAGTTCTGGAACATCATTCAAATTAAACTCATTCTGATACTCCTCGAAAGAAATGTACGATATCAGTTCACGATTTTTATCTGCTTCACAAGACACTTCAAAGTCAACGCATATCGGAACTCCCCCAGCCTCTCTATTCATCCATCCACTTTGTCTCTTATCCCAAACATACTCACCTGGGATAATATACTGCCGTACTGGTTGAAAAGAATATCCAAATAACGTAAGCCTAAGCAATCTGTCCGTGCATTCGATATCAATTTTTTCTTTTAGATAATACTTTTTTCTGAACAACTGTCCCCTCATCTTCATAGGAGGAAGCGTCCGGCAATATTTACCATCTATAGAATCACTCAAAACCTCTATGGCAAGATAATCCTCGTCAGTTCCCTTAATTGGCAGATAGAATTTTATTCCATAATAGTCTTCAATTTTGGAAATCTTTTGCATCTGCTGTATCCAATAATCGGTTAATTTAAGATTTTCACGCCATTCATCTGTATCAAGTTGCGTTTTGTAATTAAGATTATATGTTTCATGTCCCACCATCTTCACAAATACCTTATTTGAGCCCATGTATTCCTTAATTTTGTTAAAATGAAACAGGCGCATGTCTACGTCACTATACTTTGAAAGATCATATCTGTAAGAAATATATACAATCATGTCTCCTGCTTTAATTACATGAATCTCCATACTGTCGCTCTTCATTAAAAAATTATCGAAGGAATCATAATGAGACTGAAAGACATCTACCTCCATAAATGGTGCAAAACAACCATCAAGGTACAAAAATCCTTTATAGGACTCCTCTTGTCCTCTCCCCCAAAGAAGTGATAGGCCATTTTCTTGCATCCAAGGGACTGAGGTAATCGCATAAGAGTCATCATTTTCCTCGTCATAATTTTCCAAACTAGGTGATGCACTTATTCCGCCAAGATTCTTCTTTGCCATCTTAAAATCCGCTTCTGGCATTGCGGGTATGGATTCTGTTTCAGGCACATACGTTTCAAAAGCATATGGTGCCCCTGCTATTGAAGTAAAATCATCACTCTTGGCTCCGCATTCCAATGCTATCTTCATGGCATTGTCATCTTGTAATTTGAAATGGTATCTGCTTCTGTCAGTCTGATGACTTATATTTTTGCTGAGTCTCCAGCCCAAATCTGTATGCCATTCCAGTCCTTGCATAAGACCATTCCCTGTTTCGAGGTCTAAATTTCCTACCAATACACAACTATTCGTGTCTCCAGGCTCATAAAGCAGATTTCCCCCCTGAAACTCATAAAAAAAATCTCTCTGCCTGCGAAGCATTTCATCATGTTCATGACCTGCAAGCCATAGTTGGATATTAAAATCTGTAAGGAGTCTCAGTATCTCCTTCTGTTCATTTCTGTTAAGGAAATCAAAAGAATAATGTGACAACAGAACTGTCGGTTTAGATTTATCAATGTTCATAAGGGCATCCAAAAGATGATATGTTCCGATTGCAAGCTCATTCTGATGCTCAACTGAGTATAACAGTGTACTGTTCACATGCAAAACATTAATCTTGTCCGCTACAATATTAAAATGTGGATGCAAATTGTCCTTATACTTTGCTATTCTATCTGGAATGTCTGCGTAGAAGCTTTCTATGATTTCATTAAAATCTTCCTGCCCTGATGCGATTGCAATCAAGTCCTCATCCTGAAAGATTCCCTCCTTGGAATTATAATAGGAGTCGAAGTTACCCCATATCGAGGTAAGATGATTTTTTCTATCAAAATTTTCTCGATCAATGTCATGATTTCCTGGAATGATAAAGACATTTTCTATACGAACATGTGCTGCATTCATAACATCAGACAAAAATGTACAAGTCTCAGGATCAAAAACACCATTTGGAGCATAACGCAAATCACCGGTCACAAACAGATAGTCATATAACACCTTAGCAGATTTCAGGTAACTAATAAGCTGCATTCGCATACGCCTTGTTTCAGTTCCTGTTTTATTTAAATGTATATCTGAAATATGAAGCCATTTTATTCTCATATCCGTTCACCTAAATCGTATGCCATTTTTTAATTATGGGATTTCATATGTAGTGTACAAATTAATTCCGTCAATTGTCTCAAAATCCTTATCATCACTTATATAATTTACAATTCGCATTTTCTTAAAATATTCGATTATTGCATAATCAAATATATCACATCTATTGTTACATATTTCGGATTGGAAACTTAAAATAATAGCAGGATCTATTTCTACAATTTCTATTTGATTATCATATGCATCTTTTATCTCCATAATCATCGTGTCAAGTTCTTCTTTATAACTTCTTCTCTGGTCAGTTTGTTTCCTATAATCTTTAAACTTCAAATTCTTCTGACTATGAATTGCTTTATATAACTCATATTCATTTTTCTCCACAACGCCACACAACTCTGAAATATTCAATGTAGTTGTAACAATTTTATTACCATTTTGCAACAATCTACTAATAAAATTCGGATATGCTATAACCTGATACGGATGTTTATTTAACTTCGGATCACTCGCTTTTGAATAATGTGTCCATATTAATGCATTTGTATCTATTGCAAATACCTCATCGCTTTTTATTTTACTTATATCTATATTTTTAATATCTATAATTTTTGCCATATCTACACCTATGTTTCATCAGTGCTGTTAATAATATTCATAATCTGCGCCTGCATTTCTTCTGATCCCTTCAGATCATTCTTTACAGAATTATTATATGAATGTATATAAGTACTCTCACCCAAATCATTCAAATTTCTTAGTTCAAATACTCTATCATATTTTTCCTTCCCAAGTAGATTAATAAAATATCCTGTGCTAAAATTAAAAAATAATGTAGTAAATTTTGTGATTCCATCAAAATCTAAAACAATCTTATCCCCCTTATCAATATAATTGCTAATCTCTCCTTTTAATATCTCAGCTTGTTCGTTTGAAAATGCACTTTGTAAAAACTTATTTACTTTGATGCTAATCATGCTTTTTCTCCTTTTCAACTATATATATATTATTTTCATCAGCTACTATATTTATAATAATTAGTGTGCCTATTATTGGAGTGCTTAGTTTTTTGTAAGTTTCCCTATGGCTTTCATCTATACAATAGCATAAATCATCTGTATACATAGACATACTTCCATTATTCAAATTGATAAAACTTTTAAGTCTTGTAAGTCCAAGTCCTCTATTAACCCCCTTCTCTTTACTTGTGGAAAAGCCATCAATAAATGCTATCTTTACACATTTTTCTGAATCCAAATCTTTTATATTTAAAGTTTGACGTATATTCGCAGGGATCCCAGTTCCCATATCGTAAACTGAAAAATGAAATTCTTTTTTATCTGGCAACCATATTCCCGAAGTATACACCCCTATCTCACTTTTCGAATGAAATAAACCATTTTGATATATTTCATATATATACGAAGATAAAATATCTTGTGCTTCTTTTTGCATTTTAATAGGAGCAAGGGTCATAATTTTTTCAGTATACTCATCCATCATGGATTCATCTTTAATTCTATTAAACGGGATAATATCGTCGCCTTTATATTGGTTAATTTTCGTATAGTATTCATACATTCCAATCTGTTTCATAAACTTAAGAATTGGGTTTTGCCTGTTTGGGAATCTAAAGTTTACCTTTTTATGATGCAATCTAGCATATTCTGGAAAGGTTCCAATTATAACAGAAACGGCTGCATCAATATAGTTGCATTCTGTAAAAAACAAAATAATTTTTGTACAATCCGAATTTAAAAAGACATTATGAATTCTTAATAATTCTGAAATGTCTCCTATATTGTTATCAATGTCTTTATCTATCATTACCGACATAACACCATCTTCAATATCAAATTTAAACATAGTATTCTCCATTTAGTGCTTATCGTATGCATATATCAATATAATATCATTTTATTCCAATTTGTACCAGCACTTTATACCTGCTCATTTCAAAATTTTCCTCATCAAAAGTAAACGCTCAATATTTCGACGCTAGACTTTAATTAACACTTGCATTTTTGTAAATCCTCAAGCACAAGTACCTTATCATGATATCATATTTTTGAGAAAATATCTCTTGTATCGTATAACTCGAATCGCGCGATTCGCTCGACCGCAAAACTTACATACAATAACATCTCCATCGAATTCGATTCCGACATTTCAGAAGCATTTCTGGCAACCATCATTAAGGCGGTCTGCCATGCTTAAAGATGCTGATCCGAAATTCCGATGAACTCCGTTCCATGACTCTGGAACCGTTCCGCTGGCTGATGCAGGAATTTGCGACCGATCCGGTCATTCATGATATCACCCCCAGCCATTCGTCCTTTCACCATTGACCGTAAGAACTTCGTTTTGATCGAGACCTCAAACGGAGCCCGTGCCAGTGCAATGATCTATAGTATTGTTGAGACTGCGAAAGCCAACTACCTGAATGTTTATCAATACTTCGAACTACTTCTCACCGAGATTCCAAAGCACATGTCAGCTTAGCCCTGCAGTAATGCAGGGTTTTGCTTTGTTGTGGTACTCGCAATTGAGGACTTACAGTTCTACAGTTATTTTCGGAGCACCATAGTTCTTCCTGGAATCATCATAAATATCCTATATTTTTGCTTTTACAGCTTCACGACGTTTTTCTGTATCAGAAGGTACGTGGTGGAGCCATTGGTGTAATAACAAAACAACTTTTCTTATTTTTTTCTCCCGTTTTCTTACATCTCCCTCTCCAAACTCAACGTAACTGTCTTGATCTCACTTCTACATACCTCATCCTTTTCATAATTCAAATCGAGGAAATAATGCAATTGATACCGACACTCGCATTCTCCAATAATTCCTCGTATCACAATTTCAATTGTAGTCTCAATAGAAAGACTCGCCTCTTTTTCATATACCCATTCCTTTGCCTTGGGATAAGTCACATATAATACAATCTTCCCATTTATCGGAATAAATTGAAAAAAGCCATCTCCCAGAATACAGGCATCATTCTTTATAGCATACAAATCATCTTCTGATGCCGTAAATAAACGAATCTCCGTCATATCAATACTGCAATTAACGATTTCGCCCCGGCCAACATTCTCTAATTCGATTTGTTGACTGCAAAATTCCATATCGTTATCATCAAACAACGGATGTCCAAACAAATATGTGATTTCACTACACAAAGTCGTTTTCTCTGCGTATGGAACAATACGTTCTGTTAAAACAGGCATATATTGAAGTGTCAGATCCTCTCTTCTTTGTCTGTTATTGGCAACAATCGTAATATATACTCCTGCCAATGTGATACCGCCACCGATAATACTTCCTGCATATGTAATTATTGTACTCGCAAATGCCGTATTGTCAAAATATGCTCCAATCCCCCATACAATCATCGGAAAAATGCAAAGACCTACAACAAAAAGTACCACTCCTATACTAACTATATTCTTTTTTGAATCCACAATCACCTTCTGATCTTCATCCCCTGATGCATTCTGTGCTTCACCATATACACATTGCTCGGCCAGGTAATATTTGTAATCATTGCATACTCTGTCATATAAATAATCAACAGCTATTTTTTCTGCCACTTTAGGTATATATGCTCCCAAATATTGAATTACCAAAAAGCCGATAAAAAATAATGTAACCCATCGAGAGTCTACATCATGCACACCTGGATATATGTATGTAATCAAAGAAAATAGTATCGTGAGCAAAAATGCTACCGTTTTATTAATTATCTTTGATAACAAATACCCCCAAGATTTACTATAATCTCTTTTAAACAATTCAATACATTTTTCCTTACAATACAAATTTTTCGGATGCCATTTATCATTAAACGTCTTATCAATTGCCTGTAAGCTTTTTTCTAACAATTTCTTTTTATAATCTTTGCATACATTTTTTGACTCACCAATCGCCAAAATAATACCCGCTATTATATAAGCTGCAAGTTCCACATACACCAAATGTATGCTTGCCTTCTCAATTACAATGTACAAAAAATTTAAAAGCAATCCAACCATAGAAAAAAATAATGCCCCTGCCAATAACGCAGTATATAGTCTTGATTTCTTTATCGGTGCGCTCTCATTATAGTATTCATAATATTTATCTCTATATTTTTTTCTAAAATCTCTCTTTTGTATTTTCAAAATGCCTTCTTTCTGCTCAAACCTCTTTAATCTGCTCTATCAGTTCAGCTTCGTCTACTCTCTCTGGCAGATAATCAATAAACTGTCCTCTTCCAGTAATCAAATACCGATACCATCCATACAAACAATATTTATAACTGTCATCCAAAGCATAAAGCTTAGAATATTTCCCAACATAATTATTTCCGGCATTCCATTCTTCAATATATACCGGATACAGATAAGCTCTCTCTTCATCTGAAATAATCCTTGCATAGCCATTCCCATCAATAACAAGCCTGTTATGATGCCTGTCATCTGCATTCCTCATCAGAGTCTCAATCTCAGTTTTTGTAAATAAATGCTCTGGAGTTCCATCTCTTCCTATGCTGATTTCAAAATACTGATGATAATCCTCTATTTCTTCAAGTCCTGCCTTGCTCAGATAATCCTCAAAAATCCTGTTGATATTTTCCAAAATTGTTATAGCCTGCTTACGATCATGCACAACAGCACACTCCCTCAAATCATCAGTTGAAATTTCTTTAATAAAACCATCATGGCATATACATCTACGTTCATTGTTTATCATTTCAAACAGATTCCCTGTAAATGATCTGGTAAACTCAAAAAAGAAGTCTATAGGTTCTGTCTGAGCATTACCAGACACGGAAAATGCATCAGAGAAATCCCACTCTGTGTAATTTTCTTTTATATATGCATGTTTTTTAACAATCAGATTTTCCTCTGCGTGTGCTCTTTTGACTTCCTCATCATCACTCTCTTCGCCCTCATCGTAAGCAGATATTTCAAAAGGATTTTTATTAAACAATGGAATTCTTAATATCCTGTCATCTAATTCTTCCTTTGACAAATCTGTATATCTTTCATCATGTGCTGCTCTTTCATTTATTGCCAGATACATTTTCATCAGATACCCTGTATACTCTCTGAACTCATCATTAGATACCATACCATGACGTCCATCATAAGTGCCGGATATTCCATTATAAGGTCCTTTTTTCAAGGCAAACAGGAACACTCCATCCAGATACCTTTTCAAAAGATGGTACCCCTCCGGCAGTGGTTCTCCCGAATCATAATCATATACTCCATACTGGGCGCAAGAAGCATCCACATAATGTCCCGGTGTATCTTCAACTAAATACTCATAATCTATGTAATCATATCTTCCAATAACCGGTGACAGATTCTGCAAATCCAAGCGAAAGTAACTCCATCTGTAATCTTCTGTAAAGCTTTCATAATATAAAGCCTTTGGTTTTACGAGATAGCACATCCCCATCGTATCGTAAAGATAAATACAATTCTCTTCTGATGCTCTCTTGGCATATGCAAAATCTGTTCCACCACGATCCGACAACAACATATGATTGTATGCCGGTGTGCTGCCTACAATATTCAAAACATCAATGATTGCATCAACCTCTCTCCATATAGAAGATCCCGGCACATTTTTCCCGAACAGTTGTTTTGTCAAAAACTTCCAGTCACTATTTTGGGATTTATCAAAATCATCTGCTATCTCACGCCAAAGTAAAAGCTTTTTAGTAAATTCATGGATATCCGGTCTTAAATCCGGATTATTTTCTGTTGCATCTTTCAACAGTTCATCAACTTCAACCAAATGTTCCTTTTTAAATCTAGACACATACCTCAGGCTATGGCTCTGATCCAGATAATCATAAACTCCATCAAATCCCTTTTCATCGTCACTCAGAAACATCCACAGTGTTTTCGCAAGAGAAAATACATCAGCTTTACTTGCATCCGCCAGTTTTGGATTTCTCTTCATCTCTGGTGCAATCGTAAATATCGCACCCACCCCTCTGTCCGACTTGGTGAAATCATCATTATCTGGGAAATCCACCAGCCCAAAATCTCCAAACGAAAATCTACCATCATAATAATAAATATTGCTTGGCTTAATATCCCTATGATGTATCCCTTTTTCATGCAATCTTCCAAGTGTCTCACACAGCTGCAAAACTCCATTGATGATTTCATCAAGAGACATTCCATTTACGCAACCCATTATCTGCTGTGCAATCGGCATTGTATACCAGTAATCTTCCATAGAATAATCTATTACTGGAATAATACCAGGTATTATAGTACAGTTATCTCTAGCAATCTGAATCTCACTGACAAATCTGGACTTTTTCTCTTCACTTCTATTGCTACTACGAAGTTCTTTTAATGCATATCTTTTTCCTGACCTGCTGTCCTCCACAAGGTAGACATCTGCATTGCCGCCTTCTCCTAATTTACTAATTTCTGTATATAATAAAGTCCATTTCTTTGCTTTCAGCTTACTCATAAGCCCCCTCTCCCCAACACAAATCCTTCCATATTTTTCTTTAATTATACTAGCAAACGCATGTTCCCGCAATATTTATTATATTCTCTCAACATTTAAAAATTGTAAAGCCTAATTTCAAGTATCACATGAACAAAGAAATTCACTTTTTCTTTTCCAGCTTACATTTTTGTCGTTTAAATTCACACTCCATTGCATTTTTGTTTATTTTATGATACTATACAAACAGTTATTAGCACTATTTTGTTATTATAAATAACTTTTTCATTATTATAGCCATAGAAAGGAAATCACCATGAAAAAACTCTCCACCGCCATCCTGGCGAACCTTATAACCACGAACCGTAAAAAACTCTCCATGACACAGCAATCACTTGCCGATGCAACCGGAATCAACCGTTCCCTAATCTCTCGTATGGAAAAAGAAGACTTTCTTCCTTCCATTCCACAACTGGAACAGTTAGGAGAAGTGCTCGGTTTCGATCCCACTGACGTATTTACAAATGGAATACATGAGAAAAAAAGGAATGTACCATCACCTATGAACATTGCTGTGGCCGGAACCGGATATGTTGGTCTGTCAATCGCTACTCTATTGGCACAAAACAATCACGTCACAGCTGTAGATATTATCCCGGAAAAAGTTGATATGATTAACAAGCGTCAGTCTCCCATCCAGGATGAATACATTGAAAAATATCTGACCACTAAAGAACTGGATCTGACTGCTACATTAGACGGTGAAGCCGCATACAAAAACGCTGATTATGTCGTTGTAGCAACTCCTACCAACTATGACAGCCAGAAGAATTATTTCGATACCTCCGCAGTAGAAGCAGCAATTGAACTTGTTCTGAAAGTTAATCCGGATGCAATCATTGTAATTAAATCCACCATTCCTGTCGGATACACCGCATCTGTTCGAGAAAAATATCACAGTTCCAATATCATCTTCAGCCCTGAATTTCTGCGTGAATCCAAGGCACTGTACGACAATCTTTATCCAAGCCGTATCATTGTATCTACTGATCCGGAAGATTCACATCTGGTCGAAGCTGCCCACACCTTTGCAGCATTACTGCAGGATGGAGCAATCAAGGAAAACATCGATACACTGTTTATGGGATTCACCGAAGCAGAGGCTGTAAAATTATTTGCCAATACCTATCTGGCACTTCGTGTATCGTATTTTAATGAATTAGATACTTATGCAGAAATGAAAGGATTAAATACAAGAGATATTATTGATGGTGTGTGTCTTGATCCGCGAATCGGAACCCATTACAACAACCCATCCTTCGGTTATGGCGGTTACTGCCTCCCGAAGGATACCAAACAGCTTCTTGCCAACTATAATGATGTGCCACAAAATATGATGTCCGCTATTGTAGAAAGTAACCGAACAAGAAAAGATTTTATTGCAGACCGTGTTCTTCAATTGGCAGGTGCCTACGAAGCCAACAGTCAATGGGATGTTTCCAAAGAGAAAGAAATTATTATAGGTGTCTACCGACTTACCATGAAAAGCAATTCCGACAACTTCCGCCAGAGCAGTATTCAAGGTGTCATGAAGCGTATCAAGGCGAAGGGCGCAACTGTTATCATTTACGAACCAACTCTCGAAGATGGTGTCACCTTTTTCGGAAGTAAAGTTGTAAATAATCTGGATCAATTCAAAAAAATGAGTTATAGCATTATTGCGAACCGCTATGACTCAAATTTGGATGATGTACATGATAAAGTATACACCCGTGATTTATTTCAACGTGATTAATATCTCTGATTAACTTTTTAAGATAGCAGGAATCAAATGATTCCTGCCACATTTCTAAACAAAATACTCTTACAATTTTATCCATTCGTATACTATTATCTTTGTAAAGAATACTTTCTAACTATAAAACTCCTTATACCACTCCGCGAACTTCCGTAACCCGGTCCGCAGATCGGTACTCGGCTTAAATCCAAAATCACGCTCCAAAGCAGATGTATCCGCATAAGTAACCGGCACATCACCCGGCTGCATCGGTACCAGTTCCTTATGACTGTCAAAATCATAATCTTCCGGAAGAACTCCCGCACGAATTAACTCCTGTTGCAGAATATCAACAAACTCCAAAAGATTCTCCGGATGGTTATTTCCAATATTGTACACCGCATATGGCGGAATCGGCAATCCATCTTCTCCAATCTTCTTTTCCGGTGGTGCCTGCATCACACGCATGACTCCTTCTACAATATCATCGATATATGTAAAATCCCGCTTGCAGTTTCCGTAATTGAAAATCTGAATCTTTTCATTGTTCCGCAGCTTATTGGTAAAACCGAAATATGCCATATCCGGTCTGCCCGCCGGACCATACACCGTGAAGAAACGAAGCCCGGTAGACGGAATATTATAAAGCTTGCTATACGCATGCGCCATCAATTCATTCGACTTCTTCGTCGCCGCATATAAGGAAACCGGATTATCCACCTTGTCATCCGTTGAATACGGAACCTTCTTATTTGATCCATACACACTGGAGGAACTTGCATAAACCAGATGCTGCACTCCTGCTTGCCCATTATCATAAGAATGACGGCATGCTTCCAAAATATTGTAAAATCCAATCAGGTTGCTCTCAATATACGCGTCCGGATTGGTAATGGAATAGCGTACTCCCGCCTGTGCTGCAAGATTAACAACCAGATCCGGCTTGTATGTGTCAAAAAGCCTATTAATACACTCTTTATCAGCTAAGTTACCTTCAACAAAATCCCACCTGGATCCATTTGAGCTAACAACTCCGGCTACTCGCTCTATTTCCGATAGTCTCCATTTCTTGATACTGACATCATAATATGCATTCATATTATCAATGCCAATAATATGTACATTTTCATACTTTCTGAATAACTTTAAACACAGATTTGCGCCAATAAAACCTGCCGCACCTGTAACTAAAATTGTTTTCATCCTATCCATTTCTAAATACCCTCATTTTTTTTTAAATTTCCTATCTAGCGCTCATTCGCTAATATCGAGATCGTATCATCTAAAATCATTATATCCTTTTTAAGTACACTTTCAATCAAAAAGCGAAGTTGCTCACCAATATATTCTATATTGGATTTGTATACAGTTCCAAATTTTTTCATAGTATTATGGTAAAATGTTGATACCGATGCTAAAACTTGTTTCGGAGCCTTTCCCTTATAAATTTTTCCCGTTGTAATACCGTCACTATAAAACACAGCCACTTTATAACAAAGAAATCTTAATTGTGTATAACTTAATTCATTTAATAAATCATAAAACTCACTTAACTGCTTACCGGTTGGAGCAAAAGCAATGTTTCTGTCCCTCAACAATTCCTCAAAATTGTCCAACAAATCCTCATACATAAATTTATGTATGAGTTCTTTGATTTCGTCTGTGAGCATGTCTTCATTTGTTGAAAACATCCTATTAGCTATAAGCCGTTTTTCTTCTGACGAAAAATGCACATTAACAAAATAGTCAACCAGACTTTCATCATATACATATGGAAAGTTTTCACGAGCAAAAGCATATAAATCAGACTCTGGTGAAACATATAAAATTCCATCATTTTTCAACTGCGAAATAAGTTCCATTTTTAATCTCGATTGTAGTGCAGAACTTGGAATCACTTCTAGATCACTATATATTTCCTCCATGTAGTATAAGATATATAACATACATTGTTGCGAAAACTTTAACTCTCCAAATTCCAATTTTTTAATCGGTATTAGTGCCCCATAGTTTGTCCTAATAATCTGTTTATCCATTTGTATAGCATCAATTACCCTCTTTTTACAATTTTCACAATAACATTTCCCGAAACCATCTGTATATAAATGCCCGCATATACCACATGCGATTTTTTCAGTAACCCAAGATCCAGTATTTCGATTTCTTCTCTTTAACATAGGTACCTTACAATAAGGACATATATATTCTGTTGAAATTTTTGGCAAAAAGTATGTCATTTGCCCAGGTGAAATTTCAAGTTGATATTTTTCTATTATATTAGCAATTTTTTCACCTGAATCATACAATTCAGCAATCTCATTAATAGTTTGTTCCGAAAAAGTACTTCTATATTCTTTTATTTCTTCTCTTTTCATTTACTTTCAATCTTCTTCCATACAGTTAGACTTTGAAATTCTCGACCAATAAAATACTGCACAAGCAATCAATGTTGTGTCAAATATGCTAACTGTTTCTTTAATTGATACACAATCGCATCACTAAATCCTGCATATCGTCCTCTCTCATCTACATTTTCAAATTTCTCTACGCACATCAAACTGGGGTACTGATGATTTCTTAGGAATGTTTATTTTTGCAACTTGCTCATTAAATCTCACCACAAACTCCGGATCCAAATTTTGTGCGCCATAATATGTAAGATCATATTCTGCGGTATTATGAACTTTTGAAATCTTGACCTTATTTACTAGATATTCTTTTATTTGGCGAACACTCTCTTCGCTTTCAACATCATATTCCAAAAGCTTAACTTTCAATCCGTTCACTTCTGTTTCTAGTACTTTTTTCACATTAGCCATTATACAAACCGCCTTCTGCTATATGCCATGGTTAAACTTCATCTAATATATAAACTATAGCACACAAAATCTTGTTTTTCTATACATTTTCCAAACTCAACGTAACCTGAAACGTAACCGTCCTGATCTCACTTCTACATACCTCATCTTCTTCATAATTCAGATCCAGAAAATAATGCAATCGATACCGATCCTCACGTTCTCCAATAATTCCTTTTATCAAAATTTCAATTGTAGTCTCAATGGAAAGACTCGCCTTGCTTTCATATACCCATTCCTTCGCCTTGGGATAAGCCACATATAGTACAATTTTCCCATTTATCGGAATAAATTGAAAAAACTATCTCCCAGTATATAAGTGTCAGTTTTTATCGAATACAATTCGTCTTTCGATGCCGTAAACAAGCGAACTTCACTCATAGCAATGTTGCAGTTAACAATCTCACCTCGACCGACATTCTCCAATTCGATCTGTTGACCGCCAAATACCATATCACTATCATCAAAGAACGGATGTCCAAACAAATATGTGATTTCACTACACAAAGACGTTCTCTCTACACATGAAATAATACGCTCTGTTAAAACAGGCATATATTGAAGTGTCAAGTCCTCTCGTCTTTGTCTGTTATTGGCCGCAATCGTAACATACACTCCTGCCAATGTGATAACGCCACCGATGATACTTCCTGCATATGTAATTATTGTACTCGCAAACGCTGTATTCTCCAAATGTTTTCCAATGCCCCACACGATCATTGGAAAAATAACAATTCCTACAATGAGAAGTAGTACACCTATACCAGTTGTATTCTTTTTTGAATCCACAACACTCTCCTGATCCTCAGCACATGAAGTATTCTGCGCTTCGCCACATACGCATTGTTCTGCCAAGTAGTATTTATAATCATTGCATACTCTGTCATACAAATAATCAACAGCTATTCTTCCCGCCAATTATGGAATATATGTTCCTAAATATTGTATTGCTAAAAATCCTATAGCAGCATATATAATCCATGGCTGGATTTCTTTATCGTAAGCACTGGGATATACAAAAGAAATCCAACCAAATAACGCAGTAAAAAGAGTTGCAGCCAATTTATTTATTACCTTTGTAAACCAATACCCCAAAGACTTACTATAATCAGTCTTAAAAATTTCAATATATTCTTCTTTAGAATAAAGATCCTTCGGTTTCCAAATATCTTCAAATGTACAATCTATCGCTGTCAAACATTTTTCCAACAACTGTTTTTTATAATTCTTGAATGTATACTTAGAATCAGTAATCACAAATGTAGAAAGGGAAACCACATCTAATACTAACTCGTGTTTCAATAAAAAGTTATTCTGCACTAAAGTTACAACACAAATAATAGGAAAAACCAAACTCTCTATAGCAAATACAAACGCTACTGCCAATAACAACATATACAATCTAGGTATATCAATCAATGCTGTTTGATTATAGTTTGCATTTTAATCCTACTTGATTAAAAATTTCCGCTTATAGTTGTGCCAATGCTATTCCTTTGTACTGCCCAACTCACTACTATTAATAAAGACCTGTCCACAATCTTGCGTATGCACAAATTCCGTAAAAGAGCCTCAATCATCCACATTCATTTTCAAAGGATACGAAAACTTTGCTTTTGAAAGCAAGGCATATAATATTGGGGCACGCTCCGACAATAACCATAAGTTTCAATTTTCCCTATTTTCACATTCATTATTTGGCATAATATAAATTATTTATAATTCCTCCCTTATATGATCATTACAAGCAGATTTATAAACTCATGTTCAATATAATTTGCATGATAAACTTTTCATTATACAAATTTCTGCAAACAGAATCACTAAATATATGTAATTCGTTCCACAAAAAGCATTCTCTTTTTGTGCAGGATTACCACCTATTCGGTGGAGCCCCTTGACCAAGTACACTGATCAGACCCGCAAGTCTAATGTTGCTTTTTCATAAGTACATAACCTTCAAACAACTCAAAATCTTCTTTTGTCGTAATTTTAATATTTGTTTGATCTCCGTACGCAAGATTAAGCTTATCACCAAGTGCATACATAAGACTTGTTGTATGCGGTTCAATTACATCTAAAAGTTTTCTTTCTTTTGCTCTTTTATATATGTCCAATAGATATGCATACTCAAACCCATAAGGACAAGCAATTTGTGTGAGTTTATCCCTGTCAACCCAATTATCACTAGTTTCACCATCCATCGTGCCTATAAGCTGATAGCAAGGAGTAGCAGTTACCGCTGATCCTTTTTTTTTCATTACTCTAATAACATCTGAAACTATTTTCTCAGATGTAAACGGAGCAGCACCATATTGAATAAGCACATAATCATCTAATTTCATTTTATCCCTAAGGTTATTCACCCCGCTTATAACAGAATCTTGAAATGTTTCTCCGCCATCTGCTATCCATCTAACTTTATTATACTTGTATTTTTCAATCATTTCATCCAAATAATCTTTCCACAACTTATGACACACAACTTCAATGGCATCAACTTCTGGATGTTTCTCAAAAATTTCAATTGTATATGCTAAAACCGGTTTCCCAAAAACCTCTACAAATTGCTTAGGCCTTTCTGCTCCAACACGTGAGCCAATCCCACCGGCAAGAATAATTGCTGTTATCATCATTTATTCCTCTGATTTCTCATAGTTTTCAAGTGCACTATCGATATATCTTACAAAGTTTCTATAAGCTGGCAAGAAAAAGAATCCATCATCATCACCTACAGATCCTTTATACAAGCCCCATCCAAACCAATAGAATGCACAAATTGCAATAAATGCATAATAATATCTGTGTTCATCTTCATTAAGTTCATGGCCAAGATATGCCCTTAAATATCTTTCAACCTGTTCATTAGTCCAATCATAACGACAAAGAATACAAGAAATATCATTTGCTCCATAATTAATTCCAGCATACTCCCAGTCAATTAAAAATATCTCGCCTACATTATCAATCAAATAATTAGGAGGATATGTATCATTATGGCACAATACTTTTTTAAACCCTAGTCGCGCTGCATCTTCCTTAACATATTTATAAAGTCGTTCCGCTTTTTCGATTTCTATAGCAAACTCTGCAAGAAGATTCCCCTTAGTTGCAGAAGCAATTCTCATAAGCTTCTTTCCTTCTTCAATATCATCAAATTCTTTCACGGCAAAATCGTCTTCTATACCATACTTCTTTGCAAAAGCAGTAATGGACTTGTCATCAATCGGAACACGATGGAGCTTATGAAGGTATTCCATAGAAATCAAAAGCTGTTGTTCTTCTGTCAAAGCATAACCAGTTCGTTTTTTTTCATAATCACAGTTCTTAGCATCTTTAACATGATAAGATATCTTCCAACCGGAAAGCGACATAGCAATTACAGACTTATCAATACCAATTTCTTTTGCCATCATCTGTGAATATAGTTCCGATTGACGATTAATTAGATTACCAGCGGTTCCTCCTGGATGTCTGTATACATACTTTATCCCCTTACAATTGAATGCAAATGAAACATTTGTAAGTCCAGCATTAATGACAGAGATATCATCAATATCATTAGGATTACAATTCAAAACATTGCAAATATTAGTTATAATTTCCGAATCGACATTACGGAAAAATTCCGAGTCAAAAGAACGAAGTTCATCAATACTCTCAAATTCAAGTATATTATTCGCTTCAAATTCTGTCATATAAAGAGTAAGTTCTTTAATATGTTTAGCATAAAACTCTTCCCAAAACATATTTGCCACACCAAAGTCATTTATTTCTTTTTCCATCAAAGAACGGAAAATCGAACTAAACTTTTCATTCATATAAGCATGACCGACCATTGCTAAAGAATCGCTTCCGCCAACAGTCATACCTGTAATAACATTTGCATCAGAAACTGTAACAGCAAATTCGCGAAATTTACCCACTTGATAAGAGCAAGCTCTATAAGAAAAGTTACTCGGATTATCATTCAAAAATGGATTTAGTATAAAATAGTGATCCGCGCAACAGATATATGTATTCTTGAAATAATCACGTGCTACATAAAGCGAATAAAGATTTCCTTTTTTTCCAAACTGATTATTAACAATCAGTTTTACTCCATATTTCTGTTCCAAATAAAAAAATTTTTCCTTCATATATCCAACTACAACATAGATATCTTCTACCCCCGACTCTTTCAACTGTTCAATCTGTCTCTCAATAAGAATCTCACCTTTTACACAAAATAACCCCTTAGGCTTTTCATATGTAAAGGGTGCAAATCTATTCGATTTTCCTGCCGCTAAGATTATCGCATTTCTTGTCATCTATACTCATCCTCCTCAATGACAAATGCCTTATGTCTTTCTTCCTTAGTTACCTTAGGTATCATATAATCCTCTCCATATAGTTGTATTAATAAGCGATGATACCCAATAGGACACGAAATCTCCATATCTTCAAATTGCAAATTCACACTATTTGAGAAAAGTTCAGTATCAAAGCAGCATCGTTCATACCCAAAATAGGAAGTAGGAACACACACATAAATTGATGATTTTGAGTTATTTGCATATAAATCAGCTATCTCGCGCACTTTCTTTGACAAGTATTTTCTTGACTTCAAATGATATTTGATGTATTTCACTTTTTCTTTTAAGCTCAGTTTCAGCCACTTGCATTTTAGATTAGAATAAAGCTTCATATGCCTTTTAGTAAATTCAGTCAAATACTCCTCATCTCTCTTGTCCGAATAACCATAATCTAATGGAAATATATCAAAATAAATCCCTGTATGGAAACTTTCTTTTCCTATATTTTCATCCCATTTGAAGGTATTATTAATACAAATTCTCAACATCTCTGGTGAAAGACAACTTGGGTCCGATTTATATGTCTGTAAAAAGTATTTGCTTTTATCAAAATAATTATCAAATACATTTTCAAGCTTACATACATCCTCTCTTTTTATCCACAAATCAATATCATCGTCCCATTCAATAAACTTTTGTTCTCGAACAGCACCTAATAGTGTTCCATACCCTGCAAAGTACTGAATATTCTCACATTTGCATAAATTTATAAACTGACGTAATATCTCAAGTTGCATAACCTGTTCATCTCTAATATCTAATTCTTTATTTTTCTTCATCTTCGCACCTCTATTATTTTAGTCTTAATCAATCCATAATAGTATTTATATTCTGGAGATTTGCAATAAGTCAAAAACATTATTACCCAATAAATAATTGTAACTATTACAGCTTTTAATATAAACTCTTCTAAAATCATTCCTGTATTTACCAACGAAGTAACCCAATTGGAAATTCCCGTACAAAAAAATATCAACAACAAGAATTTCAAATGATAACTATAATACGATAAACATGATATCTTAAAACTATGCTTATATAAAACCTTGATATCAGCTGCTCTTGTAATACATCTTGTAATAACCGTTGCTAACACTATTCCTGATAACCCATAATTAATACCTAATACAAAATCCAGCCCAATATTGAGTACGGCACATACTACCGGAACATATTTCAACTGATGAAACAATCCCATTGCCGTTCTAGTCATATATACCGGATAATGAATACCCCTCAAGCATAATTCCAAAACTAGTAATATGACAGTTATGAATGACATATCATATTCATTTCCCACCCATATATCAACTACAAACATCCTTAGAAGTACAACCATCCCCACAAATAGATATCCGTATAATATTGTATTAGCAAAATAAATACGTTTAAAAACGCTTCGAACCACTTTCTTTTCTGATGTAGCTCCAAGGTTACCAATCGAAGATGTCAGAGAATAAAATACTTGATTTAATAGACTATTTATCGTTGAAAGAATTAGTGTATAATTTGATATTATGCCTACACTTGCAACTCCAACAAATGTTGATATAAAAATATTGTCTGTTCCATCAAATGCAACTGACGCAATTTTTCCCATAAGTAACCCTTTTATACTCTCTTTTAATTCTTTTTTGTCAGACTCCGGAATACTCTCCTTTACCGGAATATTAATATAAGGATATTCCTTTTCAGCATATCTTGAACAAAAAACATTATTTAGCCAATCACATATAATTTTAAATACCAAATAAGAAATAAAATCATGTGTCATCAACAGAATAATGATCTGTCCAATATTCATTATTACATTAAAAATTTGTGTATATATAGCTACTATATAATTCTTCTGATCCGCTATTAATATAGATTTTTTATAAGCATACAGATACGAAATAATAGTGTCTAACAAAAATAATAAATACAAAACAATAATACTTGTATCTATATTAGGAGCATTAACAATATTATTTAGAAACGGGATTAGACCAAGCCCTATAATTGCCACAACTATTGCTATACCAATGTAAACTTTTTTATAAAATCTAATGTAAACACATAACATGTGTTCGTCATTCATTGCAAGCGGTTTATACATCTTGTATACCAAAGCGCTCCCCATTCCCAAATCAACAAATGATAACATTGTTAAAACATTAGAAAATAAGCCATTTACTCCTAGATACTCGGCACCTAACGTCTTGGTAAATACGGTTCTACAAACAAAACTAACTAATATATACATAATTTGGCACAGCGTTGTAATTGAAACATTTTTTAATGCTTTATTGGCTCTTGAATTTTGCATTTTAAATTTTCATCCTTAAGCATATTCTAAACTTTATTTATAACATATTTTTTGTAACTTTTATTCGGCTTTTTTTAGTACATTTTTGTAGCCGGGAAGTTAATGGGAATTAGCATACACATACTATTCATTCTAACACCTTACCTAGAGAAAACCTGAGACTTCCTTTAATCTTAAAATTTGAGTAAATACTAAATATTTTGTTAACATCTCCATTTTTAAAGTTTTTACTTTAATATTCTAGCTGTTATAAGGAATAGGAAGTTTTAATAATTTTCCTATCTCTAAATCAAATGTCTTTGGTTCAAAAGGCATCATGCCAGCACAAGGGCTGAATGTAATTTCAGAAAAATATATCTTCCCATTTACGCAAAAAAAGTCGGTTCTTACAAACGATAATCCCAATTTTTCAGCCAATTTATCACTAACTGCCTTTATTCTTTTAAAATTCGTCGAAATTACACATTCATCATCTAAGGGCATATAATCGCTTCTCTTAAAAGATAATTTCTTGCCATTCAAATCAAAAAATGACATTTTTGCTGTAGTATGATTTTCCAACCCTTCTGAAATATACACAAATTTTGCTTTTCCACCAAAGTTAAAAAATTTATAATCTCGCAAGCCTAAACTACCACCTTCTTTATCTTCCAAATATTTCTCTGCAATTATTCTCCTTGGAACATTCTTATATGGCCATTCACGGTGCAGCAAATAGTAATCCCTGTGTAAACTCTTCGCAAGCACTTTTTTAGCTTCGACAACATCAAACGTTGATTTGTCTCTACAAATAACAATACCTCCTGAATCATGTGTCGTTTTTAACACAAATTGCTTTGGCAAAGACGTGAAATCTATTTCATCCGGACTATTCCATACACCTAGCAATGGAACAATATATTCTTGACCAATCAGATTAGATACATACTCTTTTGCGGCAAGCTTATCCACCATAATTGTATACTCAGGTTTTCTATCATATAATTTTAACCATTGTATTTTTTCATTGAAGGTTTTTGGATTAACTAAATTCAATTTTTTTCCCATATTTAATCTATATTCTCTCTGTATATATTTTTCATCGGACCAACAATTAAATAATCCTAGCCTAGATAAATATGAAAATCTTATTTTTGGATTAAATATAAATCTATTTGTTATCTTTAACAAATGCAACATTAAATACCATTCTCCTTTCTCTCATATAATCTTTCAAAATTTCAAGTACTATACTTATATTAGTTTAATTTTTATCCTCCCAAAAATAAATTACATTCTAAAAAGAACATGTTTAATATAAGAGAGCTTAGGGCGTAAATATCTATTATAAATAACGGAGTTTTTCTCTATCAACTCCTGCCAAATAAAATAGCCTTCTTTTTGATTCACATATTCATCAAAGTCAACGATACAACTATGATACTTTTCTAATAAATTAACCAAATCATTATACCCAGATGCCTTGTCAGGTCTAGTCCACTCATGTGGATGAAAAACAGCTGTATAATAACCATCCCCTTTTATCGTAGGACATCCCGTTGTTCTGCAAGGTATACATATTACTCCAAAGCGCCGAATAGGTTTAAGTGAGTATCCGTCTGAGATATATTTAAACCCACAAGCATTAAGCGCCTTTAGTGTAGCATTATCATACGAATGAGATGGCGCAAAAAATATATCGGTTTCTATTCCATGCCTCTTTAATGTTTCTTTCCCATTTCTAATTTTTTTTAATTGGTTTTCGTATGTATGTCCTGCGAACTCTGATTGAAAACCTATGTTGACATTTCCTCTAATATGGCTGTCATATACATGATTATTTCCATGCATTGCAAGAGTATATCCTTTCTGCTGCAAGTCTTTCATCTGCATCCAAAACAATTTATTTTCTTCATCTATTTGTAATTCTGGATCCATACACGAAGGTATAACTCCCAACAAAGCATGTACATCATATTTATCAAGTAATTGAATAGCTCGATAAAACTGGTATTGATTCATTGTAGGGCACATATCATCAAACCTTATTAATATCTTTTTCATCATCCATCCATCCAAATTCATATAATTTTTCTAATTTTCTTACAACATTATCAATATCCCATTCTTCAACACCTGAATAATGAATATCTGTCTCCTTACAATCTAGTGCAATTTCTGCCCACTCCAAAGGATTATCATCTATATTCTTAAATTTAATTAAGTTTGAAATGGCAATTTCTGATGTTACGGTATTTGATACTATACATCTTAATCCAGAAATTTGCGCTTCAATTAATGTAAGCGGTATTCCCTCTGATATAGAAGGAAAAACCATTACATCCATTGAGCGTAACAAATCATGTACATCCGTTCTATTCGATAAAATCATTAAATTATCATAAAAACCATACTCTTTGCTCTTCTCTATTATATTCCGTTTTTCATCCCCTGATCCAACAAGTAAAAGAATTGCCCGATTATTCCGTTCTTTAATTTCCCGAAATACTTTTAACAAATAAGCATGATTTTTTATTGCCGTAAATCGCCCGACATGTCCCACTACAAACGCATCCTTAGCTATACCTAATTCTTTCCTTATTTCTTCTTTTGACTTAGCTTGTTTAAATTTTTTTATATCGATCCCATTTTTAAGAACTGTAATATCATTATTGTATTCATTGCTAAATATGTCACATATTTTTTTTCTCATTTCATCATTAAGAGCTATTATTTTCATTCTATAATGTCTCAGAAGAAACTTCACTGCCAATACATCTTTATTATATCTTTTATTCCAATTTTGCACATCAAAATGTTGAGTATACAGAATACGTACGGAAGTTGGTAAATGAGCAAATTTAATATACCGGTTCAAACACAAATGATTATGTACTACATCTGGTTTTAGTTTTCTCATCTTTTTCTTTAACACAAAATACAATCCAAAATGATTGACTATCCTTGATAATATATCCCTTTTTCCCCATGTTGGAATACTATCGCAAGCATATATAATTGGTATATCCGCATCTTCAAGTATTTTATAATATGGCGAATCCAACCTTTCATAGCATAGAATCACTACTTCAAATTTGTTTTTGTCTAATCTAAGTGCATATTCTTTAACCAAAGCCTCAGCCCCACCCATATTAAGTCCATGTATCAACTGTACTACCCTTATCTTTTTCATGTTTTTCCTCCAAGTGTCACGCACTGAATTAAAGTTCTCCATCTAAAAAAATAAATTGTTTCTCCTATTGAATCAAATTTTTAGAAGCAGTCTATATATGTATTGTATTTTATTTCTTATTTATATAGTATCAAATTATTTTATATCGTGCATCTACAGTTGTTTCCAATGTGAAATATATGGAATTATATTCTCTTCAGTTCCATGACTTTTCCAAAAAAGAATTGACATAAATATAATAATAACATTTAACATTACATTTCTAGTTCTTTTATCTAACCTTTCCATAATATTCGGGATCAAAATAAATAAGTATGGTGTTGTGTATTTCAACATTCTTGTAAAAATACTTAATGAAGTTGCTATTATTTGAACGTAAATGCTTGATATTGCTATATCATACTCATATAGTAGCTCATCTCTTTGCGAAATTCTTTGAATAAAAAAATAAACAATCAAAAAAATACCAATATAAAATAGTAACAAACTGTATCCATGTCCTTGATTCACATCCAAAGTATAATCATTTCTGTGATATAGTGTCGCTATTACTTTTCCACCGATAGCTACTATGCTTCCTGCTCCTATCAAATAAACAATTTTAATCCATTTTTTTAATTCCGTCACTCTCTTTGATAGTAGTGGATAAACCAACAACATGATTAAAGCCGTCTTATGAAAAAAAGCTGCAAGTAAAACAATCAAAACAAATTTAAATGTTTTTCTTTCTATCAAATACTTGTAACTCCAAACAGACAAACTAACCGCAAGCGCTTGTCTTAAAATCGTAAAATCAAATCCTATAAACCCTAATGCAATAAAAATAAAATAACTAAGTGCAACATTTTTTGAATATTTCCATATCCAAACACTTATAATTGAAAATGTAATAGCAAACAAAATTGCTCTAAACACCCAAAAATCAGATGTAAACCTGGATATTCCCCAATTCATAAGCCCATATCCTACATCTGAATCATATTTTATAGCATTTAATAAATCCAGATTTTTGTAGACATCCCAATAGTTATTTTTGTAATTCAAAGTGTCAACTCCCAATACTTCTGAGCGCAAAACCCCTAACAATAATATATATGGGTATATAATAATTGTGGAAAAAACAGAAGTTGAAATTTTTCTAACTCCAATTGTTACATACTCTAAATTTGTTTCTATTATACATAATATAATTGTTACTAAATAAATAAGTAAATATACTTTCATTTTATCCTGCTATACTCTTAATATAATCAATCCACTCATTAAGTACAATATCTGATTGATATTGTCTTGCTCTGTTTTTGCTCGATTGAGAATACTTTTTCTTTTCCTCTTCATTATCTATAAGATATATTATAGCTTTTACCAAACTTTTTTTATCGCCCACCGGGACTAGTAATCCATTCTCTTTGTCCGTAAGAATCATTTTTACACCACCACACGGGCAGTCTGTTGCTATACATGGAACTCCCACAACCGACGCTTCCAACAACGCGTTAGGCATTCCTTCATAATCAGATGTCATCAAGAATACATCCGCCTCAGCCAATGCTTCTGGTACATTATCCGTCTGTCCTTTTAATATTACTGAATTCTTCAATCCCATGTCTGTAATTTTTTTCTGTATTTCACTCATGCAAGAACCAGTCCCATATATATATAACATGGCATCAGGAAATCTTTTTGTAACTTCACCAAACGCATCTATCAGCAAAGGATAATTCTTTTGTTTTTCTAATCTTCCGCATGAAATCATTAAATGTTTTTGTGGATTTCGTTTTACATCATAAAATTCATCTTTTACCGCATTTACAATAATTGTACTTTTACTCTGTAACTTTTGGGGAAACCATTTTTTTGCATCATGCGTTTGAAATACGCATCCATCTGCTAATGGTAGAAGGATTTTCCCCATTAATTTAAACAATTTTCCTCTATACTCTACATTCGGATCATTGCGAACAGAAATGATAACTTTTGTTTTCAACCCCAAGGTTGCCAAAATGGATCTAAAATTCGGTTCTGCCATAAAAGAAATAAGTATATCAGGCTTCTCTTCTTTACATATTTTTCGCAATTTTAAAACACGTAAATAATTCCTCTTAATAAAAGACTGCTTCGCTTCTTTACTTTCCAAATTAAATCTATGAATAGATTTTTCTAATTTATACTCATTTAGCACCGAATATGATGTAACAAAAACGACTTCATAGCCTTCTGTAACACATTGATTGGCTAAATTAGTCATAACCCTTTCAGCCCCATTACGCACAATTGTATTAATATAAAATAATATCTTTCTGTTCAACTAATTTCTCCTTGCAAAATATATTTTTTCAAGAAATCTATCATACACTGACATCTTTCTTTCACTTTGTTTTATTGGAAACTTTATAAAATTATTATTATTTTGTTTTATAAACCTTTCCAACACAAAAAAATCTTGTTCTTTCATTACATTTGGATGATAGCAAAAAGTAATCAAATAAAATGGTAACTTTCTTACTCTCCCAGACTGTTGTGGTACAAATGTCATACCATATTTTTGATAAGTCCTATTCGCTATAGTATCAGAAATAAATCTAATATTACTCTCTTCTTTTAACGCTTTTATTGTATTTTCATCAAAAGTATGCGATGGTGCAAAAAAAACTTGTGGGTCATGTCCATTTTCCCGAAATATTTTTACCCCACTACGAATCTTTTCCTTTTGTTGTTCCAATGATATCCCCGCAAATTCAGATCTCTTATTCACTGGATTAATACCACCCTCATTCGTGCTATATACATGATTATAACCATGAAGTGCTATAATCCACCCCTTATTTTCCCATTTATTTACTTTATTCCAAAACGATGAATCAATTGGATATTCGTCCATCATAGCATCTTGACACTTTGGAATTACACCTACCAATGGTTTAATATTATACTTATCTAACAATACTTCCATTCTATTCCATTTTACAATATCCATTCTTTCTGCCGCATCGTCTAATCGTAATATATATTTACCCATTTATTTCCTCATAAAACTTTGTTAGCCATTCAACAGATTTCTTTATATCAAATCCCGCTTGAATAATTTTATCTATAACATTCTTTCTAGTCAAATCAGTTTCTTTAATTGCGTCAATCCACACCTGTGTTCCTTTGTCAATAGGAAGAAACTTCACCAGTTCTGATATTCCTACCTCTTTTGTAACTTTATCAGACACAAAACAAGGAAGTCCTGATGCCTGTGCTTCAACAACTGTTACAGGAAGTCCTTCCCATTTTGACGGAAACAAGAAAGCATCTGCCGCGTTCAATATGTCTGGGATGTCAGTTCTTGCCCCTAACATTTTAACATTTGATTTTAAATTTAATTGTTCAATTTGTTTTTCTATTCCCGATGATAACTCTCCATCCCCTACGAGCAATAACATGGAATTCGGTATTTCTTTTATCAGCATTGCAAACACATACAACAAAAATATATGATTCTTTGCTTCATGCAACCGCCCTACATGTATGAATACTGTTACATCTTCTTCAATCCTAAGTTGATTTCTTAATATGCTACGTTGTTTTCTATTAAAAAAATATTTTTGTGTATCTATAGCATTTTTAATTGTGAAATACCTATCACTTTGTACAATTTTTTTACCAAATAACCATTCTCCAGCTTTTAGAGAACAGCCAAAGAAATAGTCCGCTTCGTATCTCAAAGGATACTGTAATATAGCTTTAGCAACCGACTTTATCCCAGAACCATTAGAAGTACTATGACTATGTACAATTATTTTTACACCATACTTTTTTGCAATCGGAAGATAAATGGATGCATAACTCCTTACATGAGAATGTAATACATGGTATTCTGGATGTACATCAAAAAAACAATTCCAAGCTTTTTGTAGTTGAAAAACATTTTTCCCAGTAAATGCCGGCATTACAAAGATTTTTCCACCTAGTTTTTCAATTTCATTTTTAAAATATGGTTGTTCTGGGTGATCTACTACAAAATCAAATTGTATTCTATTCCTGTCAATTGCTCTGTACAGATTCATAATCATATTCTGTGAACCGCCAATATTCAATGAGCCAATCATATGTAAAATCCGTATCACCATTTATTCCTTTACCCGTCGTAATTCTACTGTTCTTTTTTGTGTATATACTGTTCCAGCCGGAACTATCCCTTTTACAACGCTTCCAGCCCCAACAACACATCCGTCCCCCAAAACTGTTCCTCTCAAAATAATAGTATTTGCACCAATCCAACAATTTTTACCAATAATTATAGGGGCTTTTAAATATCTTTCCTGAGTACTATCTGAATTCAGCCCCATTTTATAATCGTGATCATGATCATACAAATATACAGAAGGACCAAACTCCGTTCCCTCTCCAATAACAATTTTTTCATGACATACAATTATGCAATTATAGTTCATTTTTACATTATTTTCTATTATCAAATTAGCACAAGGGCGCACCTTTATTTTGCTTCCACTATGAATTCGTACCCTTCTTCCAAGAGCTACTTTGCTACCTTTGTTAAATTCCAATACAACATTCGGCGATATGCGCTGTACTATACTTGCATTAAAATTTGTACCTCTAACCATTTTTAATACTACGATTTTTATCATAGTAACAAGTACGCTTATAAAATTATTTACTATTCTCCTCAAGTTCTACCTCTTCCAAGTACTTTCTAACTACAATCCTTCTATCAAATTCTTTCTCAACCTTTGCTCTACCGGCAAGCCCCATCGCCTTACGTTCCTCAACGCTTTTTGCCAAAAACATCTCAATCTTATCTATCAAATCCTGACTACTTTTTTCTTCAACTACATATCCATTAATTCCATCATCTACCACCTCTCGGCATCCACTTCTGTTAGTTGTTATGATTGGGCGACCACTTGCTGCGGATTCCAACAACACGTTGCTAAGTCCTTCTGAATAATAAGTTGGATGTACTGTACAAGCAGCCTCTCGATATATCTGCGTCATGTCCGATACCATTCCATGATAAATAATAACTTCTTGATTTTCTAAAGATTCTAGCTTTTCTTGATAATTTTCTTCGCAAAATCCACAGATATGAAATCTAGTTTTTGGATGACGCTTACGAATTTCTTTTGCTGCCTCCAAATATTGATCAATACCCTTTTCTTTCATTACGCGTGCAACAAAAACAAAATTAATTATTTCATCTGTTGGATATGGTAAGCACCGATACTGAATTAAATTCACACCAGATCCAGGCAATAAATCATACTTTTTTTTAACAACCTTGTACTTTAGCATAAAGTCGCGATTCTCAGTATTTTGAAAGAATACCTTCTGTGCTTTCCGAAGTCCATACTTGTATAACACAAGAGTAACTTGTTGAATTGCTCCGCCATTTTCAACAGCTGTTCCTAATCCCGTTACGTTGACCACATAAGGAATTCTTAAATTTGCGCAAGCAGCACCACCATACACATTTGGTTTAATAGTATATGTAAAGACAATGTCTGGACAATATTGTCTTATTATCTTTTTATACCATGAATATAACGCTAAATCTTTTATTGGATTTGTCCCATGTCTATCCAACAAATCACATCGAATAAAAGTCGCTCCAATCTCTTCTAATTGTGATATATAACTTCCTTCTGGAAGACATATATACACTGTATGAGACGCTGCAACTAAAGCTTCTATTACTTCTCTTCTGAATTTATATAATCCAACATCATTATTTGCAAGTATTAGTATTTTCAATCTATCTATCCTCTCAACATTTTCCTTGCCGGGCTTCCAACATAAGTCCCACCATCATTTATATCCCTTATCACAACTGCTCCAGCTCCCACGATTGTATTTTTGACAATTTTCTTTCCTTGTATTATTTGTGCACCTGTGCCAAATTCACAACACTCCTCTATTATCACATTACCCGAAACATTCACGCTTGGATAAATTGTCACAAAATCTCCAATCACATCATCATGTCCCAACGTACAATCTAAGTTAATAATCACATGCTTTCCAATACTGATATCTACTGTAGCAATTGTACCTGCACATATAATAGTTCCCTCGCCAATTGAAACTCTCTTTGATAAGATGACAGATGGATCTACAATTGTTGCAAATCGCACGCCACTATTTGATAATTTTTCAATTATTTGCTTGCGTACTTTAGCATTTCCAACCGCGCAAACTGCATAAGCATTTTCCTGCTGTTTCAGATACTCACAATCACCAAGTACAATATACCCATCCTCTTTTGTTTTCCACTTTGTTTCATTATCATCAATAAAACCTTTAAGGTTCCATGTCGGTGTCACATCATTGATTCTCTCAACGCACCATGCAACTTCTCGACCAAAACCGCCTGAGCCAATAATGTACAAATCTTTCATAGCTTTTCTCCCTTATGCAATTTTCACATTAGGGATTGATACATTATATAATCTAAGGGTTACCCCCCCCCCGAAAATACGTTCGTTTTTCATTTTTTTCACCGGAACTCCTATATAGGTTCCATTCTCCTTTATATTTTTTATTACTAATGCACCAGCACCAATCATACACACTTCACATATCTCAATATTGTTACTCACTGTAGCTCCTGCACCGATCCAAGTTCCATTTCCAATGATTACAGTGCCTGCAACATGTGCTCCTACCGAAACATGTACAAAGTCTCCAATATTACAATCATGGTCAACAGATGCACCCGTATTTATGATACATCCTTCTCCAATTTTTGTATCAGAATTAATTATTGCACCTGCCATAATCACGGTACCTTTTCCAATCGTAACTCTTCTGCTGATTACCGATTGAGGATGAATCAAAGTGGTCAGTCTGTCTTCTCCTACTTTTTGTTGCATTTTCTTGCGAATAGAGGCATTCCCTATCGCAACAATAATATCATAATCTGGATATTTTGCTGTATCTTCTGATGTTCCAATAACTGGAAATCCAGCACATTCTTTTAATTCAGGATTATCATCCAGAAATACTATTTCTTCATATCCGTTTTTGACAGCAATATCAGCAATCACTTTTCCATGACCACTTGCACCTATGATAGCTAATCTTTTCATTTATTTGTTTCCCATAAACTCTTCCATCGTCGCTGATGTATCAGACGAAATTCCTTCTTTTTTCACTACAGTTTTTACTGTATCCAAAATAACCTTAATATCCGTTTTCATCGAAACATGATTCACATACCATACATCCATTGCGAACTTTTCTTCCCATGACACTGCGTTTCTTCCATGTGCCTGTGCATACCCGGTAAGTCCCGGTCTGACATCATGCCTGTGATGCTGTTCTTCATTATATCTTGGCAAATACTGTACCAATAATGGTCTCGGACCAATAAGACTCATATCACCTTTCAGAATATTGAAAATCTCCGGCAATTCATCCAAAGAGGTTGCCCGAAGAGTTTTTCCAAACTTTGTCAGTCGAATCTCATCCGATAACAAGTTCCCGTTTTCATCCCGCGCATCCGTCATTGTACGAAACTTATACATATTGAAAATTTTCTCTTTTTTGCCCGGTCGTTGTTGTTTAAACAATACCGGAGATCCCAGTTTTACGCGAACCAGGATTGCCAGAATTATGTACAGCCACCAGAATATTGCCAGAACAACCAATGAACACACTATGTCTATCAGTCGTTTTACATATTTTTCATAAAATCCCTGTTTATGTTGCATCGCAAACTCCTACCTAGGCAAAACATTCTTTGATCACTTCTATAATTCGCTCCTGCTGCTCCACCGCCATTTTATTATCGCTCGGCAGACACAATCCGCGATGAAAAATATCCATCCCCACATCAAGTGGCTTTCCGTCTTTTCCAAGAGTCCCACCGCTGATATAAGCATTGGTTTTCGCTCTTCCGTTTCCTTCCCGTGTCACAAAACCATTCATACGATAAATTGGCTGCATATGCATCGGTTTCCATATCGGCCGTCCTTCCGCATTGATACTCGCAATTGCATCCAAGATTTCTGTCGGACAGCTTTTCCCCTGTTCGCCGATATAGAGAGCTTCCTGTTCGCCACGTACCTGCTTGCACATGGCGTCCGGTTCAATGGTCATACAACTGAGCCAGAAATTCGGTTCACTATTTGTTCCATCATATGGATTCATATGTACCGGAAGTTCCTTCAGTCCGTCTTTATATCTTTCATAAATTGCTTTCTTCTGTGCAATATGCTCTTCCAGATAAGGGAACTGTCCTCTTACCACGCCCGCGATCACATTGCTCATGCGGTAATTGTATCCCAGTTCCTCATGTTGATACCACGGAGCATTTTCTCTGGACTGTGTGGACCATTTCCGCACTTTCTTTGCAGCTTCTTCATCATCGGTAAGAAGCATTCCGCCGGCTGATCCGGTTATGATCTTGTTTCCATTAAATGAGATTGCGTTAAAATCACCAAATTGTCCCGTCTGCTTTCCTTTATAAGTCGCACCAAGTGATTCTGCTGCATCCTCGATCAAAATCGCATTGTGTTTTTCACACACATTTCGGATTTCATCCACTTTTCCCGGTGTGCCGTATAGATGTGCTGTAACAACCACTTTCACTTCCGGATAAAGTACAAATGCTTTTTCCAGTGCCACCGGATCCATATTCCAGGTGTCGTATTCCGTATCGATAAATACCGGAACTCCACCTTCATAGACAACCGGATTCACCGTTGCATCAAATGTCATATCGGAACAGAATACTTTATCTCCCGGTTTTACTCCTGCCAGTTTCACTGCCATATGAAGTGCTGCGGTTCCTGCTGACAGGGCGACTGCATATTTACATCCTACCTTTTCACTGGCTAATCGCTCCACTTCATTGATATTTGCACCAACCGTTGACATCCAGTTGGTTTCATAGGCTTCTTTTATGTATTCCAGTTCCGGTCCATGCATGGTAGGGGAACTGAGCCATACTTTATTTTCAAATGCTTCTCTTTCTTTTGTGAAGTCAAACATTTGTTTTCCTCTTTTCTCTTCTGAAAATTATCATTTAAACTCTACTTCTAAACTAAAGTATTATATCACACTTTGTCATATATATCTACTTTCTTTCTGTTTTGTAGTGGCCTTCACAACACTTTCTGAATTTGACCTGATCTATCTATTTTTACAGACCAGCAATAGAATCTAATACGGAAACTGACCATAAAACCAATGCTGGGGCATGCTTCAACAAATCCCCCTAACACTAGGCAGAAGCAACCTATCTACATAATCTATTCAAACGTAGTACTGTCTTCCTCCATGTACCAGAAATCATCCTTGCTAAGTTGCGGAAATCCATTCACATCCACACCGTGATGTTCTGGTAAACGGATTAGTTGTTGACAAATGGTATTGATTTCAGAGATAATTTCTGTTGCCTCGTCATAGCGAATACAATCCACCATCTGTCTAAACTGTCTTTGGTAATATTTATTCAACAGAAACGCATTCTTGATAAGCCAAATCACAAAAGGATGATCTTGTGTAATCCCTTTCCGATAGAAAGGATCCTCACAACATATATATTTTCTATTCCTAGCATTTACCGCCTTACAAAATCGCATAGGTGGAAATAGATCCAAATCCCCATCTAAAACATTATCCTTTTTTTCGAAGAATGAAATGGTTTGTCCTGTTTCATAATTGATTTCCATCTGATAATGTTCCTGTAAATATGCATCCTGATACAGATTCAATAAAATTAAATTATTATTTATGTAACTATTTTCTCCCTCACATTCTGATAATGTAGGAGTTTTAAGAAAGTTAACTCTTTTCTCAAAGTAATCCTTCTGATTATCTTTAATCCAGTGCTGTAACGGCAAATTTTCTATCTTTTTCCAATCTTTTTGCGTATAATTCATCCAGACTTCATTCTCTATATATTGATTTTCTAAAGGATCTACCATTCGATACTTATTAACAATACTGCAAATATACAATTCCACTTCTATAGGAATCCTTATTACCTCTACTCGACTAGTCTGCATTACCGGCTGCCATTCATTTTCCAAAAAAAACATTACTCTATGGGCGTCCTCCATATAATATTCACCAGGCGCACCTCCCGCATAAACACCTTGATATGCACATTGAATTAATGAATCTCGAAAATCTGAATTCAAAGAGCAAATATCTGCACATCCACATTCTGCAATTTTCACATACATGCTCTGCCGTTGCAGTTGTTTATATTCAAGATAACTTCTCCAACATTCACACAAACCGATAGATGTGCGAAACGGACTCCACACTTCTCCCAACTGTTCTTCTGACTGAGGACAAACATCACAATTTTCAAAAGCTCTTGCAAGTGCCTCTAGATCTTCTATATCATATCTTTCTTTTAATTCATCCCATTCATAAAGAAAATTATATTTTCCCGTATATACACTACATAGTTCCATTTGAAGCGTTTTGTCTTTCTCTTTGATATCTCCACTAACGCTATACTTCAAATCTTTTACTTGCCAACAAGGATTATTCTCAAAACGTACATCATATTTTACAAGTACTCCAGATACACCTTGCAATATATAATTTTCCTCTGTATCTAAAGGAATGGTCGTCATCACAATTTTAGGATACTGCCCACGGGCCTCTGGAAACACCCGATCAAACTGCTCTTTCATTGCAACCGTCAGCTCATAAGTTTTCTCTCCCTCTACAACATGCGCTGCTTCCATAATTTCTTCATAGGTTTGCCCAATTCTTTCATTATTGTAATACACCGGTACCCTAGAACCACACAGATATTTTTTTACTGTTTTCTTCAAATCCAACGTTCCCAACCTTCCTGGATTCAAACGTATCGCAATCGAGGTTCCAGGTTTCATCCGATACCCCGTTCTTCCATGCAAATAGGATGTTTTTGCATCAGCAGCTCCTGGCGTTGGCATTTGTGTATTAGGTATATGATTGTGTGACTGATTTAGCAACGTATAGTATCCACTAAGTCCAGTTACCTGTAAACGCAATCCGTAATGTTTGTTAAAACCGGAAATCGTCGACACCTCTTCTCTACGGTTTTTATCAGAATCAAAATAAAGAGTCGACACTTCTGCATATTCTCCGTTAAGAAAGCATGATAGAAAACCGATTCCGAATCGGCTGATTCCATGATACTTTTCTGTCTGATTGTGTTTTCTTAAATCCCTTTCAATTTCCTTAGACAAATAGTATGAATTTCCTACTTTCAAAAAATATCGTTGCAACATGCCCATGGTCATTCCGGTCCCCTCATCATCAATACGGAACCAGATATTTCCATCCTCGTCATTCCACTCCCAGAAATCAATACGAGAATTCTCTGGTATAAACTCCGGATCCATTTTTCCTCGAAGCAATGTTGCATCGATTGCATTCTGAAGCAATTCTCTCACAAAAACATCTCGATTATCATATAAGTTTTCCCCAGTAAGCAACTCTAGGATCTTCGTTTGGTCCATTGTAATGCAAAAATCTCCACTCATATATCCATCAGATTCGATTTCATTGCGGAAAATATATCTTGGAAATGGGAAATTCTGTTGCCAACTATTGTGACAATACTTCTGCAATTTTGCACAATTTCCAAGTTCATCATCAATCCAGTCTAAAAAGTTTCGAACCGCATGTTCCACTCCGGGATTGGTACAACGCGCTTTATATGGTAAAGCTTCTGTCGTTGGGGATGTTGGATAAAAGAAACCTGCAGAAGCCTGATGTTTCTTCCACTCTTGACAGCTTTTTTCACTACGTTCCACATAACTATACAATACTTTAGGTGCTCGAGTATCATCAAAGTCCAACAAATCCCCCAATCTTAACAGTATCGCACAAAATAGTGGGCTTACCTCATTTGCAGGCAAATAATCTAAATCATGATTACCAACCATATCTGAAGAATTGTAACCATGAGCCTCACAAACAGTCACAATGCACTGCAATGGCACAACATCAAGCGGGCGTTGATCAAGCAACTCTTTCCATACCTTTTTGTTTAACACCTCTGCGATACGCCAAGAATGTAACTTACGAAGATAGGACTGCCACATATCCTCTGTCCATTCTTCCTTTGTACTCCTTAAAAACTCTGGATAATCCTCCCTCAAAAACTGTTTTCTGCTTTCTATATCCTCATACTTTTCATTCTTTTCCTCATCCGTGTAAACCATACCAATATCATGCAAGCTTGCAACCAGAATCAATAATTCCAATTCACCCACAGATAAACAACTTATCTGATCACCCAATAATCCACCCATGGCATCTAATACATTCAAGATATGTGTTTCGTCATGTAGTGTATAATTGTCAAAATTTCTACGAACATCCTTCAAATATTCTACTGCATATTCATAGACATCTTTTACCCATATGACTCTCTTGTTTCCAGAACCAGCTTCTTTCTCATATTCTTTCCATAAAGCAGTTTCTTCCAATTTTTTTGAGTGAATCATTGTATTTTCATCCTCCGTTACCCGCACATTTCTTTATCATATGTGATATATTTATACTTTATTGTACCATAGATCACTGTCGCTTTCTACAAACATCAACACTAATTCTTGTCTTGAAAATTGCAAAGTTTAATTCTACCATCCATTTATACAGTGGAATTCTCTTCTGCACAAGTGGAGTTTAATCTTTCATATCATAAATGGTATGCTCATGTTGGCCTTCTGACAGCAGTAGAAGGAGAACTAGCATGAGCAAATATATTCCCGGTAATCAAAAACATCTTACTCTCGAAGATCGCAAATACATTGAAAAATCCCTAAACGCTGGCTGTTCTTTTAAGGACATTGCAAGATATCTTTGTAAAGATCCAACAACAATCTCAAAAGAAATCAGGCTGCACAGGCTCAGCGACTGGTATCACAAAGGCTGTTTTAACAATGCACATAACTTTTGCGTCCACAGATATCATTGCAAAAAAGTCAATGCCTGTGGCAAGATTATTCTCTGCGGTGTCAAATGTACCACCTGTCCAACCTGCAACCAGACATGTCCGGACTTTGTCAAAGAACGATGTAACCGACTCGATAAAGCACCTTATGTGTGTAATGGTTGTCCAAAAGCAATCAATCACTGCACGATTGCCCACAAATACCGCTATGATGCTATTTTTGCTGACCGCAAATACAAAGAATGTCTCTCACAGTCCAGGGCCGGTATAAACATGACCAGACACGAACTGCATCAGAAAGATATGGTCATCACGCCCCTGATTTTTCAGGGACAGTCTCCATATCAGATTATAACGAATCATCCAGAACTCGATATGTCCGTGAGAACTCTGTATTCTTACCTTGATAAAGGAATCCTGTCCGCAAGAAACATCGATCTGAAACGTCAGGTAAAATTCAACCCCCGCAAAGTACACAAGACCCAGATCAAAGACAGATCCGTTTTTATCAGACGTATGTTTTCTGATTTTCAAGCCCTTGAACTTGACCATTTTGCTGAAATGGATACCGTTCACTCATCACAGGACTCAAAGCGTGTCATCCTGACATTCTTCTTAACCCGTGAAAAACTGTTTCTTGCATTCATTATGAACAGATGCACCAAAGGTGCCGTAAAACTTGTTTTTAACAAGTTGGAACACCAGCTTGGCACATATGATTTTTTAACCTTATTCAACACGATTCTTACGGATCGCGGATCCGAATTCGGAGATCCGGAGTCTCTCGAAAACGGCATTAATGGCATTATGCGGTCAAGCATCTATTACTGTGATCCGATGAGAAGCGGTCAAAAAGGCGGCATCGAACAGGCACATACCATGCTTCGAATGATTCTTCCTAAAAAGACCAGCTTTGAATATCTCACCCAGTGGGATTTAAGAACTATCGTAGACCACATAAATTCAACCCCAAGAGAAAGCCTTGGTGGTCGAACACCGTATGATGTAGCACTTGAAAACTATGGTATAGACATCTTAAAAGCACTTCAGCTTAGGCCGATTCCACCCGATGAGGTCAATCTGACGCCTAAGCTGATACGCTTTAACCACTAACTTAGCATAAAAATCTGCTATCAGGCTGGAACTTAACAATTCACATTTTTTGAATGCGGCCTGTGGAATTTAGTTTCGCACAGAAACTATCCAGAGGCTTGTTTGCCATGCCTGAAAGTAAGATGTTTTATGGAAAGTTAATCTAATTATAGCAGTTTTATAAGGATTTAGCCTCCCACAATTCTAAAAAATCAAAGAATTTTAAAGCGTGGTGGAATTTACCCCTGCACTGGAATTTACTTTTTCAAGTCAGTCTAATTCTTGTCTCCTAAAATGAAATTTTAGCCTGATGTGATTTCTGTTCGTCAAACCAGAGATTTGCCTCCACCTTCCTTCAGATTCCCCTCACGTTAATCAACAGTACTTCTGTGAACAGGACACCCTTGGTCTTTGCGGTATCCTTCCCACTACTAGGGCGGATTAGGGACTTTCACCCACTAGAAACGTGCGCCGCAAGGCGCACCCACACTAATAAAAGGGATGGAGTAATTTCCAGCCCCTTTATTAAATGTCATATGCTTCTATATCATTTTCTTTCGTATATAAGTCTATAATCTTTTTCATATCATAATACCTCTGCCTTCCGCATTTATTCATTTGCATGAAAACTCCCCATCTGCATCCGCAAAAACATTTTATACCGCTCATAAGTTTCCTTTTGTTTTTTCGTCATCTTTGATGGCAGCAATTTTTCCAGACGTTTCCATGCCTCTATTAAGTTATAGTCATAATTCTCCGGTTGCGCATACAAGCAGCTTACTTTCAATTCCCTGCGCATGGTCCAATAGATATGTATGCAACGATACGCCAGTATAATCATAATTCCAAGAATCAGACACCAGATTCCATACAGACTCTTCAAAAATTCTTTAGCTTCCGGCTTCGTTTCTCTACATAATACCTGCATTCCAAATCCAAGCACGGAAAAGAAATATACTCCTGCTATCTCACTTATAACTGTTCCAAGCATATATCTTGGCATCTGTAACCAATTCTTGTTTGTGAAGCAGATAATTCCAATTGCTAACATCATTAAAATTGTCGGAATATACAAATTTGTTCCACCAAAAGTCTGATCCACTAATGCAAGCCATAAATCAATCATTTACCTTCTCCTCCCTGTACTTCTTTTAAATCGTACACTTTATTATACCATTTACGAATAGAGCATGCAGTAAAATTAAAGAGAGCAGCCGCTCCGACTGCTCCCCATTCTATTTCTAATTATTTGCTTTTTTCCACCTGATACGAAGGCACTAACCGTTTCACTACCAGCTTCATCTGTGGATCATCTTCATACGCCGTCTTCTTCAGATCTTTCAAATGTTCAAAAAACTCTTCCCTGTCAAATTCAATCGGTTTTCCGATAAAAATCAGATCATTCTCTGTTTTCTGAAGTCCTTCCTCTTCTTTCAGACACTCTTCAAACATCTTTTCCCCCGGTCGAAGCCCTGTATACACAATCGGGATATCCACATCCGGTTCAAATCCGGATAACTTGATCAGATTTCTTGCCATATCATCAATCTTTACCGGCTCTCCCATATCCAGCACAAAGATTTCTCCGCCCTTTGCGTAAGCACCTGCCTGTAAGACAAGCGATACAGCTTCCGGAATCGTCATAAAATAACGAATGATATTTTTATCGGTAACAGTAACCGGTCCGCCCTCTGCAATCTGCTTTTTGAAAAGAGGAATCACACTTCCGTTACTTCCCAGTACATTTCCGAAGCGAACCGCTACATAATTGGTTTTCGGGAAACGATGCTGCATTCCCTGAATAATCATCTCACAGATACGTTTAGACGCTCCCATGATATTGGTCGGATTTACGGCTTTATCCGTAGAAATCAATACCATGCGCTCCGTTCCGTTTCTTCCTGCTGCCATAGCCACATTATAAGTACCGAATACATTGTTTTTGATTGCCTCATTCGGACTGTCCTCCATAAGTGGCACATGCTTATGTGCCGCTGCATGAAAAACAATTGCCGGTTTATAATCCGAAAATACAGTATCCACACGATGGGTATTTCTCACAGATCCAATCAGCACAACCAGATTCAGATTCGGAAATTTCTTTCTTAACTCCTGTTGAAGGTCATACGTGGTATTTTCATAAATATCAAATATTATCAGCTGCGAAGGATGATGCGCCGCAATCTGGCGACAGAGTTCACTTCCGATGGAACCACCGCCACCGGTTACAAGTACAGCCTTTCCCGCAATGTATCCCATAACCTCATCCAGATTTGTCTTCACCGGTTCCCGTCCCAGTAAATCTTCGATTTCCACCTCACGGAAATTTGAGACACTTACCTCGTCATTCACAATCTGCGCCATACTAGGCAGAATCTTAATTTTGCATCCTGTGTTTTTACACAATTCCAGAATCTTTTTCTTTCGATCTCCCGGCAGATTCGGGATGGCAATAAAGATTTCCTGCACTTCGTATTTTTCTGCTGCCCAGGGAATTTTGCTGTCATTTCCCACAATCGGAGCTCCCAGAATGGTGCTTCCAATCTTATTCTTGTCTGCATCAATCACGCATACCACACGATTGCGGATCAGCGGACTGTTTTCCATATTTTTTATCAGGAAATTCGCACTGTCTCCTGCTCCAATCACCATGGTAGCAATGGCATGTCTGGATGCGTCTCCCAGATAACTGTGTCGTATGATACGCAGTCCCCGATATACAAAACGGCTTCCGGACACCAGTGCCAGCAAAAAGAAAAAATACAAAATATAATAAGAACGCGGCATATTCCATTGGAACATATGCATTCCCAGACTCTGTATTGCAGCACTGAGCAGGCACGCAATCACTACATTTAACAATTCCTGTACACTCGCATATTCCCACAGACTATTATACAGATGCATAATAAAAAATATCACGATGGTTACAATCATATTTACCCAGAAATATTGCAGTGCTGTCTCTAAAAAAGGAATTCCCTGCTCACTCTTTAAACTGAAATCAAAACGTGTCCAGATAGAAAAAATTTCCGCCAGAAAGATTGCCAATATATCGTAAATTACCAACAATACGATTCGTATATATTTTGCCGTTTCTCCCCGAAACCGGTTTTTCATTTGTTGCATACCAAAATTACTCCCTATAATCTACTCATTTTCATGATTTGTTTGATTTTCTCTGTTTTCTTGACTGTTTCTTTCCGGACTGCTTCTTTGCAGAAGTTTCTGTCGTCACAGCTTTTTCCGTTTTAAGGTCGTTTTGTTTCACGACAACGTCATTTTCCTCGGAAACCGGTTCTTTTGCGAAAAGATTTTCTTTTTTTACCAGTATCCGGTTCACCGCAAGTCCCAGGCCAAGCATTCCCCAGAATACCGGAGCGGTACAAACATTAGAATCGTTTACAATCCCCGCAAACATATATACCAGCACTGCTGCAAATAATCCAAAACCAACCCAGCTGATACTCTCATGTAAATTCACTCTGCGATAGATGCGTGCCGACTGTACCAGGTACCAGAACAGAAATACTAGGAGTGCCAGGGTACCGATCAGTCCGGTTTCCACCCATTGCTGCAGATACCAACAATGCGCCTTTACATCATAGCTGTTTGCACCGTATGAATAATTCTGGCTGATATAATCTGCCTGTGGCACTTCAAACATATAGGAATTAGCACCAGATCCCATCAATACATGTTTGCCCAAAATTGGGATTGTCTTATTCCAGATATGTCCTCTTCCACTCATTGCATCATCCAAAAATACTTTTGAAACCTTCGGATTCTCAAACTTCACTAATTTTCCTGCAGGATTCAGATACTCATATCCATTCTCATCGGTATTTATGAAGTTCCACTGCACACCATCAATCGTTGCACAAATTCCAGGCAGATTATCTCCAAAAGATACCGGTTGCAGCTGTACCCCAGAAAAACGGCTGTCATCCATCGTTGTCACCTGGTTATCTGCATCCACTATCGTCTGGCTTAACTCATTTCCATCCGAATCTTTGCAACTGATCTGTGTTGTTCCATCCTCTCCCACGGTATAAGAAACACTCAGTTTATTCCCGTGAATGTCAAGCACAACATCATCCGTATTGGTTTCTACTCCATTCAGAGCCCATCTGTCACTCATCCGGTATGTACCAACAATTGTATTTTTTATACTTTCACCTGCTGAGGTGGTATTTCCAAGTACAATTGCAGCTATAATCCCAATTACCACTACAACGGCACCCACAACAAACAGTTTTTTCTTCCGGCTCAAAAGCACAAGTATAAGTACCACTGCTGCCAATGCAAGAGCCATCCATCCACTCGCACTGCCGCTTCCTTTCAAGCAGATGGCACAGCATACTACCGCTACTGCCAGCACTATCCGATGCCATATCTTTTTTGACGCAATAAACAGGCATACCGCCAGCACAATGAGCATACCAAAATAAAACGATAAAAAGTTCGGATTGTATAATGTCGTATAAGAAGTTTTCGGTGCAAAATTAAATGTCAGCTCTTTTAAATTCTTCCACCATCCAGGATTTGTAATTAAATGTTTTCCAAAATTTGACTGAAAGAAGTCCAGTCCAAAATACTGAAATACGCCGATCACTGTAACAATAGCCATGCCAATGCCCGAAATTTTCAAAATGAATTCCACATGTTTTTCTTCATTCACAAAATTATACACATAATAACACAGCAGCATATACGCAAAAACTACCCACACAGACTCAAAAAGTTCATAAGTTCCACCGGATACCCAATGCTTATACTTTGAAAAAAGTGCTGACATCAGAACAAAAAGTCCATATACCATCAGAAAATAAAAAGAATTTTCAAACTGCAGGGTCTCTTTCTTCACATAATGCCGATACAACAGAATTGCAGCCATCACCACTCCAATGATTACGATCGCAATCATTTTCCATGCAAAAAAGAAATCTGTCTGTGTATCTGAATTGGCCGGAAACCAGTCAAACTGCGACAGATTTGAATTATAGGAATACATATGTACAAGCAATGGCACAAACCCCATCATCAAAATGACGGGAATCATCAGCTTATTCGTCTTTTTTAAATTTCGATATTCATTCTCACTCAAAGTTTTCTCTCCTTAGTAAACAATTTTTCTAGAATATAATACCCCTAAACCTTCGTTTTTTCAACACGTAAAATATATATAATAGGTAAAAACACTTTTTTGTTACTTGTGTGATACTTAAAAATTTTACAAATAAATGTGTATGATTGACACGATAATATAAATTTTTACACATGAAAGGAAGAAAAATGAGATTACCAAACGGATACGGTGGAGTCGTAAAACTCTCCGGCAACAGAAGAAGACCCTACGCAGCACGCATCACTACGGGCTGGCACATCAATGACATCACTGGAAAGCGCATCCAGCACTATCAGATTCTGGGTTACGCTCCTACCCGGTCGGAAGCTCTGCAGATTCTGGCACGTTACAATAATTATCCCATCGATGGGGAAACTCTGAGATTAACCTTCCGGGAAATTTATCTCCGATGGTCCGAAGAAAAGTTTCCTACCATCTCCCACTCCAACATCAAAGGTTATCGGGCAGCATTTGCCACTTGTGAAAACATTGCTGATATGCCATTTCACAATTTGAGACTCAATGATTTACAGCAGGTGATAGATCACTGCGGCAAGAACTATCCTACCCTGAAAAAAATTCGTGTTCTCTTTAACCAGCTCTATTCTTATGCCATGAAACACGAAATTGTCTCAAAAGATTATTCTGCCTATGTAAATATCTCGAAATACAAAGACCGGAATCCTAATAAAAACATACGGAGCTGTTTTTCCACTTCTGAAATTGCTCTCCTGTGGAAACACAAAAACGATCCCTATTGCCAGACAGTCCTCATGCTGATATACAATGGGGTCCGCGTCTCAGAGCTTTTGGATCTGAAAAAAGAAAATGTTCATCTGTCCGAACAATATTTTGATGTCATTGACAGCAAAACCGAAAACGGCATTCGAAAAGTTCCGATTGCTGACAAAGTACTCCCCTTTTACCAGCGCTGGCTTCATGACTGTTCCGATTGTGAATATCTCATCCATACTCTGGACAGCCAGCATTTTACCTATTATATGTATTACCACAATATTTTCCAACCCTTGATGTTTCGTCTGCACATCGATCATACACCTCACTGCTGCCGGCACACCACGATTTCCCTGCTCGCCGAAGCACATGTCGATCAGACTACCATCAAAAAAATTGTCGGTCATTCCGGCGCTATGTCCCTGACAGAACGGATTTACACACATCTGGATGTACCTGCGCTGGTCGAAGCCATTAATCAGATTTAATCGCTTCTTGTATGTTGCTTGCGTGTTACTTGTAGAAGTGATTTTGCCCCAAACTCTGTTTATAAATCCTGTATTTCCAATACTTCCGCGGAAAATACCATGCATATTTCCGGTTAAGGTAACTTACAAGACTTCTACAAAGAAGAGTGCTAAGGCAAAGACAAAGAAACTTACTTACACACTGAAAGTTGCTAAGGTAGGCGTTGCTTTATCTGGAGATTCAGTAGTAGCTATTGGAAGCACAACTAAGTTAACAAATACTAAGAAAAATTCTTCAAGAGCTAAGATTACTTACACATCAAGCGATGATTCTATCGCAACAGTAGCAGCTGACGGTACAGTAACTGGTGTTAAGGCTGGTAAGGCAACAATCACAGCTAAGATTACCGTTGGTAAGGATTCAGCTGAAACTACTAAGGATGTAGAAGTAAAGAATGTTATTTTAAAGTCCGCTGCTCAGAAGAAGGCTTCACAGATTGTAGCAACATTCGCTGGTGATACTTCTAAACTTGATAAGAAGGATATCACTATTACAAATACAGCTAACAATGTTGTATATCCTGTAAAGGCAATCAGCGTTGCTGCTGACAAGAAGACTGTAACTATTGACACTTTCTCTGAAATGAATGATGCCAAGGAATATTCTGTAAAGTATGACGGAACAGAAGTTAAATTTACTGCTACAGATGGCGTTGTTGCTGATGTAGCCCTTGATAAAATAACAATTGTTAAGGGATCTGCTGGTTCTGTTGTTAAGGCTCAGTTCTTAGACAAAAACAATATTGTTGTTAAAGAATTTACTCTTTCAGATGCTAAGAGTGAGGGAAGTGTTGATTACAGCTTTACTGAAAACAAAGGTTATACAGACGGTGATAAGCTTGTGTTATTAAATACTGGCGATACTGCTACTGCGGAAGTAACATATCACACATTGAAGTATGATCAGACAACAGGTGCTGAAACTGGTAAGATCACAAAGAAAATTACAGTTACAGCAGTTGAAGACGATGCAACATTATCTGACTTCAATTATACCATTAACGACAAAGCTACACTTGTTAACTGGAACAATGAAGTTAAGACAAACAATAAACTTGCATATGGTGATACTGCATACGCGTTCATTTACATCAAGAATTCTAATGGAGATGATGTAACTTCTCAGTATAAGGTTGAATCAAGCGATAACAGTGTATTACTTCTTGCAAAACAGGATCTTCAGTCATCTGGCGATTTCAAGGGATCTACTGGTGTAGAAGTTACTGGCGTGAAGGCAGGAAGCGCTTACATCAATGTATTAAATGCAGATGGAAAAGTTATTAAATCTTTACCAGTTGTTGTTCAGGATATCAGAAAACTTACAACTGTTAAGTGTGATGACATCACTGTAACAAATACAAGAGGCGTTAATAATGTAGATTCTGCAAAGTTTGAAGCATATGATCAGTATGAAAAGAAAACCGATATTTCTTCTATTGATACAACAATCGTAAGTGCTCCAAGCAAGGATACAACAAATACTAAGGGTAAGTCAGCAAATGCTTTCGTAACTCTTGATGGACATGATAAATACAAAGTAGATGCTTCTAATTTAAAAGAGGGAACATACTCTGTTAAGATCGAAGCTTCTACAGTTGATTCTAACTGCGATAAGAATGTCAAGGTTTCACGTATCGTAAATATCAAAGTTGTATCTGTAGACACAACTAAAGATGCTGCTTCATACAAGCTTAATGTTTCAACTGCTAAGACAGATATTGCTGTTGCATACGGAACATCTGAATCTGATATTCTTGGTAAGCAGGTAACTGCTACTGTTGATAAGTATATTAAGGGTGCTAAGGTTGAGGCTGATATTCAGGATGAGATTACAATTAAGAATCCAGACGGTACAACCGTAAGTACTAATGGTGCGATTAACTTCTATACAGCAACAAGTGGCAGTGCAATCACACTTGCAAAAAATATCAAGACAGGAACTTATAAAGTTGAGGCTACTATCATCAACAATAACGGCAAGGATGTAACTTTCAGTACTACATTTGTTGTTGAGAATACTCAGAGTAAAGCTATTGCCAAGATTGATAAGAAGAATCAGTCTGGCAGCACCGCTAAAGATATTCTTACATCTGTATTAGAATACAGCTATGAGGGTGTTAAGCAGAATCTTGATATTGTAAGTGTTGATTCCAAGGAAAATGGTAATGTTATTTATATCAAGTCTGCAAAAGTTAATGTAAAGATTAATAATGTTGGCACATTACTTACTGTTGATTGTGATATTAACACAGCATTTACAAAATAATTTATTTGTCCTTAACAAGTAAATTTCACACAGGACCGGGACTTATGTTCCGGTCTTGTTTTTTAGGGAGTAGAATACTATGAGTAAAAAAAACTATGAAAAATCTGCAGGCATAGCCCTTGCTTTTGTCCTTGGAGTTATATTAATTTTTACAATAATATTTCCAATTAATGTGTCTGCAAAAACACTGGTTCATGAACAATCCATCACGGCAAACGCTTTTGATGCATATAAATATAAATTTAAAATTAATACAACTTCCGATCTTGAAATTAATCTTTATGTTCCATCACCGGTTGGGGTTACCTACACTGTAAAAAACAGCTCCGGAAAAGTAGTTGGAAACCCTATGGTATTAACAAATTATGATGACTCATGGATATTAGATGGACGTGGATGGTATACATACAAGTACGTCGTTAATCAATTAAAAAAAGGAAGTTACTCTGTTGAGTATGTATTTGATCAGGAAACTAAATTTGATGCCAAAATTGTACAACTTTCGAATAATGTCAGTTTAAGCAGCAATAAATTATCCATCACTAAAGGATTTGTTAAAACACTTAAAGTAAACAATGGAGTTGCTACCTCCTGGACTTCAAGCAATTCTTCAGTTGCTTCTGTAAATAGGAAAGGAAAAATTACTGGTAAAAAAATTGGAACAACAACGGTTACTGCACACTTAAGTGACGGAAAATCCTTAAAATGTAAAGTCACAATCAAAGCAAATGAGTATTCAGGTAAGAAAATTACCATAGAGGATTCCGGAATCAATGAATATACAATTCGTGCATATCATGCAGCTTATCAAGCAAATGGAAATATGGTTATAAAATTTAGAATTGCCAACGGTACGAATAAAAAAATCACCGCTATTCCGAAATTTCATGTTTCTGTAATCAATCAAAAAAATAAAGGAATAGCTTCTTATTCCAATAATTCTTTTAAAGTAAATGTTCCAAAACACTCTGTAAAAGAATATTCAATTACCATTAAGAAAAATTCTATTTCTGGTGGAAAGGCGGATTTAAGAAATACGAATATTGAGATTTCTGGTGAACGAGTAAAATTATAATTGGATTATAAATTTTTTCAAAAGAAAAGGGCATCGCACTAACTAGGTTAGTGCGACAGCCCCTTTTTAAAATAAACTTTTCAAATAATCAATAAGGATTATTTTACTGAGAAGTATCCAGTAATATCCGGAACCTCTACAGCAAGCCATACCCCTCTTACAGATGTAAGCTATGTTGTAAAGAAAGCTGATGGAACTGTTATCTATAGCGATGGTGTAGCCGGAGTCGCAGCAAAGACTAATAATGCATTTGTAAACTCAAATGGTGCATTATCTATCGAAGCTGTAACAGCTACTACCAATGGAGATGGAGATCCACTTCTTATTAAAAATCTTGAGGCTGGAACATATACTGTATATGCAGAAGGTAAAGATAATGTAGATAGTAATGTTGTTCCAAAAATTACAACAACATTTACTATTAAAGACACACAGGCTAAAGCAACTGTAGATACAAAACACAATAGTGTAGATGCAAGAACTACTTCTGGTTCTGCTATAAGTGCTGTTTTAGCTGATTCTGTAGTTGTTAAGTATGGTGATTATACTTATACAAATGTAAAGGATTATACAGATACACATACAGGTCTTGATGTTGCAACTTACGAAGTCGTAAAGAACAACGGATATACTGTTAAGTTTACAAATGGTCAGACAGAGAGTTTCCTTACAAGCGGTGAAGGATTTACCGTTACAAAAGTTACTGTTTGGGTAAATGCCGGTATTTTAAAAATCCCTCTGTGCAATGCACAGAGGGATTTTATTATTTAGATGAATAATTCAATCTAAATTATTTTACTGTAATTGATTTAATTAAATTTACATCAATATCAATGTTAGTATAAACATTAGGAGATACTTCAATCTTAAGAGTTAATTTAGAAACATTAAAATATGTTCCATTAACTTTAACGGAATCACTGGTAACTTCTCCCCTAACATTGTCATTAACTTTGTATTCTACAATATTAGCAGCTAAACCATCAGTCTTATTATCGACATCACTACGATCAGTGTATACTTTGTCGCCATATGTTATAACAAGTGCCTGACCTAAGGCAGCAGATACGGTATTGTAAGCTGCATCAACAGTTTCAGCTTTTTGCTCTACACCAGCAGCTGCCTGAGAATCCTTAATAGTAAAGCTTGTTGTCATTGTAACCTTTGTCTTAGCGTCCTTCTGATATACAGCTGTAACATCATATTTACCAGCAGCAATATTCTTTGTTGCAGTAATTGCAGAACCAGAAGTTGAAGTTGAAGTAGTTAATGCATCAAAAGTTAATACACCAGAAACATTTTTAGTAAAGGCACCCTTAGATACTACAGTTGCAGCAGTATCGTCATAAACTACTTTACCATCTTTGTCTTTTACAACATATTTGGTAGTAGTTTCTCTTGTAACATCAGTACCGTCATTCATTCCGATCATAGAAACTGTAACTGTCTGGTCTTTTACATCTTTTCCAACAACGATATCTGCATTGTCATTAGCTACATCTAATCTCCAAGCTGTAGCTGTAGTGTTTGTTGCTTCTTTTACTGTAACACTAACTGTCTTTGCAACAACTTCCTTGCCATCTTTCTTGTAAGAAATCTTGTATACATAATTTCCTTTTTCTGCAGAATTTTTAAATGTAACTGTCTTATCATTATCATATGTATAATAATTAGCTCCTGAAATATCAGCAGGAACCTTTCCAGATACATCTGTAGATAAGCATTCTACATTAAGAGTTGCTGAAATATCATCTCCATACTGATCCTTAACAGTTGCCTTTACAGCCTTTGCATCACCGGTAAGACTTCTTGATACAGTTACACTGTACTTATCTAACTCAAGAGTTGCTACGGTTCTCTCAGCACCAATTTCGATAGCAACAGATCCAACAACCTTATCATCTTTTTTAATAAGGATATAAGCTGTACCACTCTTTAATGCTGTAACATTTACTTTCTTTGAGCCTAAAGAAGATGTAGCTAACATAAGAACTGTTTTATCAGAAGTTTCTACGGAATACTTAGCATATTCAGAACTAGAAATTTCTTTGCCGTTTGCATCCTTAATTTTGAAGAATACGGCCTTATTAGGATCTTTTACTGCAATCTTCTTTGTATCTTTAGCCTTATCAAATGATGCTTTAGTATTATCATCAATTCTAGCATCAAAGCTATTTACAACAGCCTGATCAACTGCGGTAATTGTAACTTTGTTTGGTCCAATATTTCCTTCTGGCTTACCATTCTGGTCATACTTACCTGTCTTGTATGTGATGGTTGCTTCAGCAGTATCACCAACTTTATTTAAATAAAGCTTAGATCCACTTGTATAACCATTTCCCTTGGTATCAATTGTGAAGTCATAAGTAGAATCAGATGAAGGATAAGATACTTCTTTAACAATAACACCATTAGCGTCTTTAGATACTAACTTAACTTCCGTCTCAGTAGCTGCAGGAATTGTCACATTGTCAAGACCGATAGAAGCAACCTTTCCGTCAGAAGCTACGAATGTCTTTGTGATTCCATCAAGAGTTACATCATATGTAGCAGCATCCTTTAATTCACTGAACAGTGTTAATGTAACCTTAGAAGCATCCTTAGAATCAACAGATACCTTAGATACTGGATAAACAACGTTTGTTGTCTCGTTCTTTACTACGAAATCAGTAGGCTTAAGATTCTTTGTATTACCAGTAACAGTAGCTGTAAGCTCTGTCAACTTGTTCTGTGCTACAGTAGAAAGAACATAGTTCTTAACTTCTACATCCTTAGTAGTTGTAGCTGAATCCTTACCAACGGTAATCTTAGCTGTGATTGTTGCCTTACCAGCCTTAACACCAGTTACTGTACCGTCAGCTGCTACTGTTGCGATAGAATCATCGCTTGATGTGTAAGTAATCTTAGCTCTTGAAGAATTTTTCTTAGTATTTGTTAACTTAGTTGTGCTTCCAATAGCTACTACTGAATCTCCAGATAAAGCAACGCCTACCTTAGCAACTTTCAGTGTGTAAGTAAGTTTCTTTGTCTTTGTCTTAGCACTCTTCTTTGTAGAAGTCTTGTAAGTTACCTTAACCGTAACTTTAGCGGTACCTGGCTTAAGACCTGTAACCTTGATCTTCTTTGCTGCTGTCTTCTTAACTTTTGCAACAGACTTCTTGTTGCTTGTTGCAGTTACTTTAACAGACTTCCAAGACTTTGGAGTTTTAACTGTAACTGTCTTGTAGCCCTCAGAATAAACTGTGGCTTTTTTTGCGCTAAGCTTTGCTGTAGAAGCTGCCTGTGCGTTTGTAGCAGGAACTGCTGTTACAACCATAGCTGCAGCGAGAGCAAAAGCTAACACTTTTTTGCTTGATTTCATGTTTTTTCCTCTCTTTCTTTTTGACTAACTTCCATCTCTTCTACTCGTTTAACCCTGCACGTTTAAGTTCCTTCATCTTCTCTTCCAAACCGCTGCGGACGATTCTTCCAATCCAATGTTCTCGCTAATTGCCTCCACTGACCTTCCTCGGTCTTACTGTTAAGTCCATCGTCAGTTTCATCTGCAGACACACAAATCATAAATGACCAGAAACTTTCGTACATCAGACGTCGGCGTAGAGTGTGATATCAACGTTGATTGTCCAGCATCAAGATCAGCAAGCTGAGGTTCCGATGACTTATATTTCTAATATGTATCTGTAATTGTAAGGTCTGTCTGGAACAAGTTCCAGTTTCCATAGCCTCGATAGTAGTTCATCACTTGTCGTACTATTTATAGTACTCTTTTAACTACTCTACGTGACAATCATACACCAAGTATTGTATCTTTGCAACACCAAAATTACATTTTATTGAAAAAATTCTTTAATATTTTCTTAAGCATTTAAGAGTTTTTTCACTTTTTTCTATTATTAAAACTATTTCACGCGTAGTTCGAGTGAAACTACGCGTGAAGATAAACAATTCTATTTAAAGTAAGCAACTCCGGATTCAAAGATCTTCATATCCTGCTCTCCGTAGATGTTCATGGCAACGGCCTCACCGCGGCGCTCGCTGTGTGCCATCTTTCCAAGTACACGTCCATCCGGACTGGTGATACCCTCGATCGCCATGTACGAACCATTGACATTCCACTCTTCATCCATGGTTGGCTCGCCGGCTTCATTGACATACTGGGTGGCAACCTGTCCGTTTGCAAAAAGCTTGTCCAGCCATTCCTTCGGAGCTACGAAACGTCCCTCTCCATGGGATGCCGGGTTGCAGTATGTTGCACCAAGCTTTGCCTGCTGCAGCCATGGGGATTTGTTTGTTACGACCTTGGTATATACCATCTTGCTGATGTGGCGGTTGATGGTGTTGTAGGTCAGTGTCGGGGAATCCGCACTCTGTGCCTGGATCTGTCCGTAAGGAACAAGTCCGAGTTTGATCAGCGCCTGGAATCCGTTGCAGATACCAAGTGCCAGTCCGTCACGTTCTGACAGCAGTCTGCTTACTGCCTCTGTCATCTTTGCATTTCGGAATGCTGTTGCAAAGAACTTTGCAGATCCTTCCGGTTCATCTCCTGCGGAGAATCCACCCGGGAACATGATGATCTGTGACTGGTTGATTGCCTTGACAAATTCATCGACAGAATCACGGATGTCTGCTGCACTCAGATTCTTGAATACTTTTACAATGGTATTGGCACCTGCACGCTCAAACGCTTTCGCACTGTCGTACTCACAGTTTGTTCCAGGGAATACCGGAATAAATACGGTTGGTTTTGCGACTTTGTTTTTGCATACATAAATATTCTTCGTATCGTATACGTCACTCTGTACTTTTTCTTTATCCTCGGTTGCGCGGGTTGGGAATACACGCTCGAGTGTTCCCTGCCATGCATCGAGTGCTTCATCCATGGAAAGTTCCATTTCTTTGTATACGAATTTCTGTGCGTCGTTCACTTCTCCGATAACGATTGCGGATGCTTCTTTTATAATAGGAAGAAACTCTTCTTTTACTTCTGCAACAATATTACCGAATCCCGGTGCAAATAAGGTTTCTGCAGTCACATCATCGGCGATGGTTACACCTAATTTGTTACCGAATGCCATCTTGCTGACTGCTGCTGCCAGACCTTTTCCGTCCAGTGCATAGGCACTGCGGATTGCTCCCTTGCCGATCAGCTCATGAATCTTGTCATACAGTTTCATCACCTGCTCATATACCGGCAGATCATACGCGTTCTTTTCGATCGTAAAGAGTACCAGCTTATCTCCTGCTTCTTTCAGTTCCGGTGTGATGACATCTTTTTCTCTTGCCACATCGACTGCGAAAGAAACCAGTGTCGGCGGCACGTCAATATCGTTGAAGGTTCCGGACATGGAATCTTTTCCACCGATGGACGGCAGACCAAAACCGATCTGTGCATCAAATGCACCGAGCAGTGCTGCAAACGGCTGGCTCCATCTCTTTGGATCTTCACTCATTCTGCGGAAATACTCCTGGAAGGTGAAGCGTACTTTCTTGTAGTCACCACCGGCGGTCACGATACGGGAAAGGGATTCCAGTACGGCATATACCGATCCGTGGTATGGACTCCAGGAGGATAAATACGGATCAAATCCGTAGGACATCATGGTTACGGTATCGCATTTTCCTTTCAGAACCGGAAGCTTGGCAACCATACTCTGTGTCTCGGTCAGCTGATAACGGCCGCCGTATGGCATGTAGACACTTCCCGCACCGATGGAACCGTCGAACATCTCGACAAGTCCCTTCTGGGAACATACATTAAGATCCGCAAGCATGGCAAGCCATGCTGATTTGTTGTCGTTTTTCTGTAATGCATCTGCAACTTTCGGAAGTTCGATCTTTTTAAAGAAGTTGTCTTCCTCTTTTGGCATCTCGACTTCGACATCTGCTTCCTGATGCGCACCGTTGGTATCGAGGAATGCACGGGAAATATTGACAATGTCTTTTCCTCTCCACTCTAAGATCAGTCTCGGCTCCTCGGTAACAACTGCCACCTCGGTTGCTTCAAGGTTTTCTTCTTTTGCATAAGCAAGGAACTGCTCGACATCCTGCGGAGCGACAACCACTGCCATACGCTCCTGGGACTCGGAGATTGCAATCTCCGTTCCATCCAGACCAGCATATTTCTTCGGTACTTTATCCAGATTCACGCGCAGTCCGTCTGCAAGCTCACCGATGGCTACCGATACACCGCCGGCACCGAAATCGTTACATTTTTTGATAATATGGCTGACTTCTTCTCTGCGGAACAGGCGCTGCAGTTTACGCTCAGTCGGTGCATTACCTTTCTGTACCTCGGCACCACATACAGACGTAGACTGTGTGTTATGTGCCTTGGAAGATCCGGTTGCTCCACCGATACCGTCACGTCCGGTACGTCCGCCCAGAAGGATAATCTTATCTCCCGGATCAGAGGTCAGTCTCTGTACGGCACGTCTCGGTGCGGCACCCATGACAGCACCGATCTCCATACGTTTTGCTACATAATCCGGATGATAAACTTCTTTGACATATCCGGTTGCCAGTCCGATCTGATTTCCATAAGAGCTGTAACCTCTGGCTGCCTCACGCACGATCTTCTTCTGTGGCAGCTTGCCCTCAATCGTATCTTTTACGGATACGGTCGGATCTGCAGCTCCGGTCACACGCATTGCCTGATACACATAAGTTCTTCCGGAAAGCGGATCACGGATGGCTCCGCCTAAACAGGTAGCAGCACCACCGAACGGCTCAATCTCGGTCGGATGGTTGTGTGTCTCGTTCTTAAAGTTTACAAGCCACTCCTCTGTCTTTCCATCTACTTCCACCGGTACCACGATGGAACATGCATTGATCTCGTCAGATTCTTCCTGATCTGCAAGTTTTCCTTCTTTTTTCAGACGTTTCATGGCAAGCAGTGCCAGATCCATCAGGCAGACAAACTTGTCATCGCGTCCCGCATACAGTTTCTTGTGGGTATCAAGATATTCTTCGTAAGTCTTTTTGATTGGTGCCTGGTAAAATCCTTCATCAAACTTCACATTTTTCAGTTCTGTCGAGAAGGTGGTATGACGGCAATGGTCACTCCAGTAAGTATCAAGCACGCGAATCTCTGTCACGGACGGATTCCGCTTCTCGGTATTTTTGAAGTAATTCTGGATATGTAAGAAATCCTTAAAGGTCATGGCAAGATTTAAAGAGCTGTACAGTTCCTTTAAGTGTGCTTCTGCCATGTCGATAAATCCGTCGAAAACTGCCACGTCTGCCGGCTCATCGAAATTCTGTACGAGGGTATCCGGCTTGTCCATACCGGTCTCACGGGAATCTACCGGATTGATACAATACTTTTTGATCGCCTCTAACTCATCCTCTGTGATGTCACCCTTGATCACATAGGTCGTCGCGCTGCGGATGATCGGCTCCTCATCCTCATTTAAAAGCTTCACGCACTGCTCTGCGGAATCCGCTCTCTGGTCGAACTGTCCCGGCAGGAATTCTACGGAAAATACGTTTCCGCCTTCTGCGTCAAAGTTCTCCTCATAAATATCATCCACTGGCGGCTCGGAAAATACCGTCTGCAATGCCTTCTGGTAAGTGGCATCCGATACATTTTCCACATCATAACGGATCAGAACACGCACCTGATCTGCAGCGATTCCGAGATAATGCTTTACCTCATGTTTTAATTCTTTTGCCTTTACGGCAAAATCCGGTTTCTTTTCTACGTACACACGACGTACATTGCCCATTGGATTTACCTCCTTCTTTTGCGAAACGGAATGCCCCCTGCATTTGGGGGCATTCTATTGATCTTTATGTTATTGTATCATGGGTTGACAATTAAGTAAAATTAATATCGCTTACGATATCTATTACCTGTTCTTATGAAATTACTGTACGGTAATTGCACTGTCCGTTACAACGCCCGGAGTGTCCGGTTCCGGCTGATCCGGCTGATCGGTACCCGGGTTTGGATTTACAAAATTAATCTTTACTTTCAGCTTTCTGGATTTATTTCCTGCCGTATCTTTGGCATATACGGTCACACTGTAAGTTCCGTACTTTTTGTTTTTCATGGCAGTAACTGCTTTCTGTACTTCCTGGGTATTTACGAAAACATATTTTGAAGCAAGTTTCTTTCCCAGATCCTTTGCCACTACATCTGACTTAATTGCGGAAACCAGTTTTTCTTTGGAAACGGCTTCATTGTAGGTCAGTGTCTTTCGCTTCAGGCTGATGGATGGTGCTTTCGTATCTTTTACGGTAATTACGATGCTCTTTTGGGTCTTGTTTCCTTTGGCATCTTTTGCGGTGTATGTAATCTTATATTTTCCGGTCTTTGCCGCATTGACTTTTCCGGAAACGGTAAATTTAAGTGTCTTACCTCTGTAATCGGTAGCTTTCACTCCCTTTTTGAGGTCTACTTTACGATTGGTTCTCTCGATGGTTTTATTCGCGATTCCCTTAATCGTCGGACGGAGTTTCAGCCATGGATTTCTCGGATCCGGATCGGTCGGATCCCATCCGCGGTACGGACTGTTTACATCAATACGGATCGGAGTTGGCTTGCCCAATGGTCCCGGATCTTTGCTGTCATAGATGGTTACTTTGGTTCCTACCGGGCAGTTGTCATAGATCCACTTGGCATCTTCCACATTCAGACGGACACATCCGTGGGATGCCGTCTGTCCCAGACGGTTATAAGAATTGTATGCCAGCCTGCTCGGATCCTGTGAACTGTAAAACACAGAGTGGAACAGCACACCACCGTGAATACGGCTGCAATACTGTCCGTACACACCGCCCATCAGTGTATGCCAGCGGTATTTTGCCGGAATCGAAAATGTTCCTGCCGGGGTGGCATTGTTGACACCGACAGAGCAGGCAAATGCTTTGACCGGTTTGGTATATTTGCCTTTGGAATCAAGTGCATATACGGTCACACAGTTCTGCTGACGATTGATTTTAATGTAATATGGCAGTTTTGCTGCCTGAGTTGTAACGGGTGTTCCTGCGAACACAAGCAGCATGAGTGCCGCCATCAATCCGCATAAAGTTTTCAAAATTCCCTTTTTCATGATAATCTCCTTTTCTCTCCTTTGTGAAAGGTATATAATATATCCTATACTATACTATACTACTGAGGATATGATCGATGGATATCAATTATGAATTATACAAGGTTTTCTATTATGTTGCAAGCTCTCTCTCATTTTCGGATGCAAGTAAGAAGCTTTTTATCTCCCAGTCAGCGGTAAGCCAGTCTATCAAAACATTAGAGCGCAAGCTGGGACAGCCGCTTTTTATCCGCAGCACAAAAAAAGTGCAGCTGACTCCTGCCGGTGCTCTGCTGCTAAAACATGTGGAACCTGCCATGAATCTGATCTCCCGTGGGGAAAGCCAACTTTTAGAATCCGGCTCTCTGGGCCTGGGACAACTGCATATCGGCGCAAGCGACACCATCTGCCGTTATTTTCTGCTGCCGTATCTGCAGAAATTCCATCGGAAATTCCCGGATGTTCCGATTAAAATCACCAATGCCAGCTCGATGGGCTGTGTAGACCTGTTAGAGCAGCGCCGGGTAGACCTGATCATCACAAATTTTCCAAACCCGCATCTGAATCCTTCCTATATTCAGAAAACGGTTGGCTCTTTCTCGGATGTGTTCGTCGCCAATCCGGCATATTTTGATCTGGCGGACCGCATCGTTCCTTTCTCGGAGCTTGGCACCTATCCGCTCATGATGTTAGACCGCAAGAGCACAACGAGTGAGTTTCTGCACCACATTTTCCTGCAGCATCAGCTGGAACTGCTGCCTCAGGTAGAGCTCAGCAGCAACGATCTGCTCATTGACATGGCCCGCATCGGTCTTGGAATTGCTTTTATCCCGGATTTTTGTCTGAAACACAAGCCGGAGGATCTCTTTCTCGTCCGCACGCAGGAAACGATCCCGCAGCGGCAGCTGGTGGCTTCGTTAAACCCTACCCTTCCGGTTTCTGCCTCCACCGAAGAGTTTTTAAAGCTCCTCCCGGACGTCTGACCAGAACCGGCTCACTTCTTCCCGCAGCTGCGGCAGACCACAGACGCTTCTCTTTTCCCATTCTCTCGGAAAAAGCGCTCCGTATTCGCGCTGCAGGAAACGTTCATCCAGCAGAAGGATCACGCCGCGGTCCTCGCTGGTCCGGATCACGCGCCCTGCTGCCTGCAGGACTTTGTTCATTCCCGGATAGCGGAACGCATAGTCAAATCCGGACAATCCCCGCTCATCATAATAATTCTTTAAAATTTCACGTTCATCGCTGACCTGCGGAAGTCCGGTTCCCACGATGATGGCACCGATCAGCCGGTCGTTTTTCAGATCAATGCCTTCCCCGAAAATTCCACCCATCACACAGAACGCAACGAGTGTCCCCTGGCGCTCTTTTTCAAATTCTTCCAAAAACGCTTCTCTTTCGTGTTCTTTCATATTACTATGCTGCATCAGAATCTCGCACGAATCGGCCGCCTTCCCGGCAAAGACCTCATATACATCCTGCATCAGCCGGTAAGACGGGAAAAACACCATGTAATTTCCCTGCTGTGCTTCTGTGACTGCACCGATATAGTCCGCGATTTTTTCGTATTCTTTTCTGTTCCTCCGCGTATATTTTGTGCTCACATCCCGGCCAAATGCGAGAAGTCTCTGTGTCTGAGCAAACGTACTCTGCGCATAAATGGCATAGTTATCCTCGTCCGTGGAAAGTAGCCGCTTGTAGTATCCGATCGGCAGGAGCGTTGCGGAGAAAAAGATCGTGGAATTGCTTTTATCAATGCATTTCTGCAGATTGACCGACGGATCTACGCAAAAGAGCCGGATCCGGAATTTTCCTTCCTCCGTCATCTGGCTGTAGATCACGTAATGGTCATCCACCAGATCATAGATATTCAGGAAATTGCGCAGCGCAAAGTAAAAATCCAGCACCGTTTTCTTCTCCGGAAATTCCCGCGGTTTTTCCCAAAATTCATCCATCTGGGAGGCCAGCCGCATAAGGTGGAAGGTCAACGTTCCCACACTGTCCAGAATCTGGTAGTGCTCACACTCACGTTTCATTTCCAGCATGGCTTTGTTGCATTTGTCCAGGATACGGCAGATCGTACGGCTGTGCGCTTTCATGATCCGCTTCACTGCAAGCACGTCTTCTTTGTACAGATCGGCACTGTACATCTCCCTGCTGCGATCCACGAGGTTATGTGCCTCATCCACCAGGAACAGATAGTCTCCCTTTATCCCCTCCTGAAAAAAGCGTTTCAGATATACATTCGGATCGAATACGTAATTGTAATCACAGACAATATTGTCCGCCCAGGTTGCCACATCCAGACTCATCTCAAACGGGCACACCTGATATTCTTTCGCCTGCGCTAAAACTTCCTCTCTGGTAAACAGGTTGGATTTCTGCAAGAGATCAAACACCGCATCGTTCACCCGGTCAAAATGTCCCTTTGCATATGGACAGTTTACCGGGTTGCAGTCCATCTCTTCACACAGGCAGAGTTTTTCTTTTGCTGTAATCTGGATCACTTTGGCACGATAGCCCTGTTCTTCCAGCAGTGCGAACGTTTCTTTTGCCACAGTTGCTGTGATGGTCTTTGCCGTGAGATAAAAGATCCGGTCTGCCAGCCCTTCTCCCACTGCTTTTACCGCCGGAAAGATTGTGGAAATTGTTTTGCCCACACCGGTCGGTGCCTCGATAAACAGATTCTTTCCCCGCAATATTGTACGATAAACATCTGCAACCAGCTTCTTTTGCCCTTCCCGGTACGGAAATGGAAACTCCAGTCCATGAATGCTCTCCTGCCGCTGTTTTTTCCATGCAATCTGCCAGTCCGCCCATTTCCGATAATCTTCGATCAGATGGCCAAACCACACGGTCAATGTCTCATAATCGAAAATTTCCCGGAAATACCGAATTTCTTCCGTATCCAGATTGCAGTAGGTCATCTGCACGCCGATCCGCTCCAGACGGTTCTGTTTCGCATAGATATACGCATAGCACATTGCCTGGGCTTTATGCACGTAGACCGGCTGTTCCATTGCCGCAACGTTTCTATATACACCCTTGATCTCATCGATGAAGCTGATTTCTTCTTCCGGAGGGATTTCCGCCGCAAACTCCATCTCCGGTTGCAGCACAGACTCCGTCGCAGCCGGCAGATCCGGCTGAAATTTTCCATAGACGATTCCGTCTGCACGTCCTTCCACGACCAGTACGTAATCGTTGGCTTCCCATTCAATTTTCAGCGGTACTTCCGCCTGGTAGGAGGTGTCCATGCTTTTTTGAATTTTCCGGTGGATACGGCTGCCTTCCATCATGGCCTCTGCACTCGCCAGCTTTCCGGCACGATTATCGATATCTCCTGCCCGGAAAATAAACTCTACCAGATTTCTCACAGAGATATGTAATTCCTGCATGTACACCTCCTTTCTCCCGCGGGTATTTTCCTGTTGTATGAAGCGGGTTTTTATTTGTTCCATTATTTTACAATAAAAAGCCCCGCTCCGGAATACGGAGCGGGACTTAAAGTTCCATAGTCACGATATAATAATTGTATTATGCTACTGCAAATTTAGCAACTACGTTTTCGAAGTTTTCATTCTTTCCACCGTAGCAAACCTGAAGATTCTTCTTTACGCCAAGACCAATCATGCCAAGTAATGACTTTGCATCAATCAGTGTGCGGTCGCATTTTACATCGATATCGAAATCGCAGCCTCCTGCAGCACGTACGAAATCTTTTACTTCATCCATGTCTGATAACCGAATTACTTTAACAGTTTCATACATAATCCAACACCTCTTTCTACCTTTAAACAAGATATTATTTTTATCATCCCCGAGTTTAGAAACGATTATGCCACTTTTTTTTTCATCTGTCAAAGTTCCGCAAACTCTATATTTCTTAGGTTTTTCCTGCATAATGACGGTAAACGCGCAACCGTTTTACTCAGATTCCTACCGTTTTTTTTCGTGTATTTATATTTATACCTGCTATCTTATGCAATTTCTCCAAAAAATTGCCTTTCCAATCACAAAAACAGGAATTTTTTGACGAAAACTAATTTTTTTAAAGTGGTTTCCCACTTTTTTTCAGAATATCCACATATAATTCTCCGATCGGACTGACCTTTATCCCCTTGTGCCGGATATAGCCGATCCGCATCTTTTCGCTCTCTGCCAGCGGCACTGCCGCATAATCATTACCGTTTAATTCTTCACAGATAATCCCGGAACAGAGTGTATAACCATTCAGACCAACCATCAGATTCAGCATGGTCGCCCGGTCATCCGCATGGATCATCTTCTTATATTCATAGGTACTTTTCATCTCTTCGGCAAAATAAAAGGAATTATTTTTCCCCTGTTCGAACACAAGACATGGATATTCCTGCAGTTCTTTCATGGAAATTACATCCCTTTGTGCCAGCGGATGTCCTTTCCACAGATATACATAGGTGTCACAGGTAAACAGTTCTTCAAAAATTACATCATTTTCCCTGAAAAGTTTCTGGAGTACTGCTTCATTAAATTTACTCAGGAAAAGAATCCCCAGCTCACTTTTCATGTTGCGCACATTTTCGATTACCTGATTCGTCTGTGTCTCATGCACGGCAAATTCATATTCTTCCATTCCCACCGCCTTGACCACTTCCACAAATGCCTTGACCGCAAAGGTATAATGCTGCATCGACACGGAAAATTTCTTTTTGGATGCAGACGAAATATAACGGGATTCCAGCAAATGATACTGCTCCACGACCTGCTTGGCATATCCGATAAATTCCTCTCCCTCTGGTGTAAGCACGATTCCCCGGTTGGACCGGATAAAAATGGTGATTCCTGCTTCTTCTTCCAGTTCGCGCACAACCGCAGACAGATTGGGCTGTGAGACAAACAATTTTCGGGATGCTTCGTTCATGGAACGGCTTTCTGCAATCGTAATTACCTGATGTAACTGCTGTAGGGTCATATGTCTTACCTCTTTTCCTTAAGCAAATGATCTGTTATATACCGGACAAGGATCTGAAGTATCCATGCAATCACAATGGAACTGCATACCAGCACCAGTTCGTAACGCAGATGGCATGTATGAAATGCTGCTCCCTTCATAAATTTTCGTATGGTAACATGTACCAGATACAATTCCAGCGAATGAGCACCAAACCATTCCAGTATTCTTATAACCGGGCGCATAGATAACTGGGAAAAGATCCAGGCAATTCCCGCACAACATGAGATATTAAAAATTCCGGTCACATACCTTGCAAAAATAGGAGATCCACTTGGAAGCATGGTGAGCAAATAGCCGGATAACGCAAAAAGAATCAACCATTTCCAATAACTTTCCCTTTTTTCATAGCTGGATCTGCCATAAAAACAGCCCGCTATAAAAACAGGCAGACGAAGCAAAGCAATATTCACATTTCCAAACATATCTTTCTCATATAATGCAATTACAAGTGCTAATACTGTAATAGCACTTACAATAGAAAGCAGACGGATCTCTCCATCTATTGCGTCCCGTGCGCTATCCACAATCTGAAAAATATAGGGATAAATCAGATAGCATAACAGCATAAGGCCAATATACCAGTAAAGCCTGTCTCCATCACTGAAAAATGTGATAAATGTGAAGTCTTTTATGGCTTCTCCCCATCCTGTTTTATCTACACAGACATCCAGTAAAATATAAGAGGGTACGGCTACGATGCAATAAGGAATCAGGATTCTTTTTAATCTTCTTATGTAAAAACTTCTAACATCTGATCTTTTTTTCATGGAATAGTATAACCCCAGACCAGAAAAGAATAAAAATGCATCCACACTTGATGATGAAATATATCTCCAAAAGAAGGAAATCCAGCCACTAAAATGATAGGAATAATAATGACAGTCATCCGTAAAATGAAAAACTATAATCAATATGATGGATATTCCCATTAACGCACCCCGATATTGCGAAAGCACGCTGTTATTTGTTTTTTTCATATAATTCTCCTTTATAAAAGTTCAATTTTCGATAATCACTAAGACGTTTGGTCGTTTGTCCATTGACACCAAACTAACTTTCTGAAAACAAAAGACAAAAAAACACCTAAACAGGTGTTTTTAAAGAATGGTGTTTAAATCAATAATACCATTCACAATAGCATAATTCAACATTTCTTTTTTTATAGCTTTACTATTTTATCTTCTCCAATATTTTCTTTTATCCTATTCCTCCATTTCCACTTTCTTCCTATTTATATAGGAAACATTTCCTATCATTTAATTTTAAAATCTTACTTATACCAGCTCTGGCATAATTTTATTTTATAAAGGATTACGGATAATGGAAATAGAATAGCATTAGGGATTCATGTAAAAACCCCGAATGGTATTCGAGGTTTTGTAAATAAAATTATGCAGCTATTGTTTTGGATCATTTTTTTGTCGTAATGCCACTAACACTAAATCCCCCATTTTTAATAGACCATGTTCCCTTTTTCGATGAACCAATATGTTCCACCAAACCGTCTTTCTTCATTTTGTTTACATGATAACGAACTCCACCAACGGATAAATTCAACTGTTCCGCAATTTTCTTTACTGTAATAGCAGGGTGTTTTCTCATAATTGCTATTATTCTCTCTGCTGTTTCTGTATCTGTGTAGAGCATTTCTGTGTTAGTTTTAATGTTAGTTTCTGTGTTAGTATTAGTTTTTCTGTCAGTTTCTATGTTAGTATCTCTTTTTCGATACATATTTACCCTGAAATCACCATCAAAATCAATTAACTCCGGCTTTGGCAATCCATATTCCTCACAATTGCTAAACAATCTTGGTATTCCAGTTCCCCATTTTTCAATGACTTTCATATAAGCAAAAGCTCGCGCAATCGCAGGATTTCTTGGTTTTGAATATCCTTCCATCATTTTAGAAATTGTAACATTATTCAAAAGCATTCCCGGGGAAGTTATTTCTAGCCGATCACCAAACAATGCAACCTGTATATTTCCGGGTTCCAGATAACTGCGATGTGCTACCGCATTTGCAATCAGCTCACGAATACTATCCGTAGGAAGTTCATATACATCCTGTCTGTACATTCCCCTTATCGTCATTCCCATATTGATTTTTTCAAGAACATACTGATACGCTGCTTCCATCTGTTCTTGAATAGGGCCTTCAAATTCACGTCGGTCTACAAAATGTGCTCTATTTGTTCCCTTGAAGATTCCGCATTGAATCACAGGTTGCTGCGGCATCTTTCCTGTCAGCAGTGCATATGCATTGGTCGGGTATACTTTTCCTTCCTCTTCTTTTAAAATTCCCCACGAAATCAAAATATTTTTTGTCACATCTTTAATCTTTGCTTTTTCACTCTCCTGCCATGTATTTTTTATGGCAGTTTCTTTCAATCTTTTACAAAATTTCTCAATATCACTATCACTTACTTGCATATCCCGACATATCTCACAGTCAAAATAACGATTTTGACCTTCCAGAATCAGTTCCTTTAACATATATCCCTCGACATGTCTGGTAGTACCGGATACACGTACATAAGTACCCTCGACCATTCCCTGTGACTTAATATAATACGGGCGCTGTGCACCTGGAAAAATTTCTACGACAATAACAATCTTATCATTGACTGTCTGCAATGCTACATCTGGTCTGATCGTCGGCTCACAGGCATCGGAAATTGCATTAGTAATTGCATCCATCGTTTTATAAACAATATCTGTATCTATTCCCACAATATTTAATGTTTTATCATCTATTCCGAATACGATCCTGCCACCTCTGCCATTGGCAAAAGCTACCACCGTTTTCATATATTTTTCGCTTTTATCCGGTACAGTTACTTTATACTCTATATTTTTTGATTCGCCGGAAAACAATTGATCTTTCGTCATAGCATTACCTCCTGTCAATCATTTTTATAGCCAATATCTTTTAACATAAGTATATTTCTTTATTAAAATAGTTTCAAGCTAAAATACAACGGATAGGTACATTGGTAAAATACTATACATTCATCCCAATATTTACATTTCGCACAATTACCGGAAAATAACTTTCTAAAAACATAAGACAAAAAAACACCTAAACAGGTGTTTTTAAAGAGCAGGGGATGAGAGAATCGAACTCCCACCAAAGGTTTTGGAGACCCCTATCATA
>ERZ779855.152-NODE-152-length-60187-cov-14.369504_pt1 | contig 60187 bp, 71 predicted proteins | sample MGYA00511370_ERZ779855 | MGnify/ENA primary metagenome ERZ779855 (study PRJEB29588, sample SAMEA1967319) | human gut metagenome | biome: human gut; feature: human-associated habitat; material: faeces | place: Denmark | collected 2008/2010 ...
TGCAGCGATTGATCAGAGCGACCACTTCCTGCTCCTCGGGCTCGTACATCTCATAGAATTCTTCAAACATCGGTGTAGCCTCCTTTACAGCAGTTTCAGCACCTCGGCAGCGGGCTTGGAAAACTCCGCCGGGACTTGCTCCAGTGCGCCTCTATAGGCCAGCACCGCCTGCCAGGAGTAGTAATAGAAGCTGTAGAACAGGTCATCGGGGAAGACCTCGTCCTCCTCGTAGCGCATCTCATCTTCTTCCTCGTCGTATTCCTCCGACCACAGGTATTCTTCCTTCAGCAGATCGGAGAACAGCGGCAACGCCTCGGCGTGCTCCATCTCATCCCCGTCGTGGAAGCACTGGAGGATGCAGGCAAAGAAGTCCAGCAGTTCCCCGGCCAGGAAATGGGCCACAGGGTTCTGCCCGCTGTCTGCGAGGGCCTTCTCCAGAATTCGGCACAGGAACACCATGCCAAAGGGGGTAGCATGCCACAGGGTACTCTGGTGCTCCATGTTGGTGGTGAGCTCATAGAGGGACTTTTTGACGGACGCCAAATCACGCATCTGCTCCAGCACTGTCAGGTGTGCGGAAAAATCTGTCCCCCGGCCATAGGCGGTGGTGAGCCGGTGCCACGGGACATCCGTGACCTTGAGATGGGTGATGTAGATTCTGTTTTCCTCTGTCATGTTGCCGCCTCCTTATCCCGTTATCTGGCTGCGGTACTCCTTCTCCAGAGCGGTGTACCACCGTTGCAGCATGGTTTCCAGACTGGTTTTTCCTTTCCGATCAAAAAAAGCAAGGAACTTGTCCAGCAACTTAGGAAACAAATTCTTACCGATATTTGTCAGGTCCTGATTGAGATAGACCATCCGCAGGATACGGCCCTGCCGGTCCAGGGGGTTCTTTTTCAGCAGTTCCTTTTCAAAGCAAAAGCGCAGAAACACCACATTCTCGTCGTAGAATTCCTCCACCACAGCCGCGCCAATGCTGGTGTAGGTGATGTCGTACACCAAACGGCTCCAGTCAAATTTCTCGGCATAGAGCAGTTTCAGCGCTTTTGCCCAGTGTTCCTCCGGGATCACCAGCATCCTGTGCTGGGCGGTGCTGGAGTATCCGCGATAGACGGGGTCCGGCTGCCCCAGCAGCTCGCTCACACTGTCGGTATAGACGAAGCACAGCTCCTCATCGAACAGGCCGCCGATAAAGTTGCCGTTGCAGTACAACATATAATTCTTGGACTTGGCCGGAGAATAAGAGAGGTTATATTCCTGCGAGTCCAGGCTTTTATGTACCTTGTTCAGAAAGTCTATTGATGTCATGGCTTTACTCCTTATTCCTCAAACTCGCCCTCGATTACAGGGGCGCTTACTTCCTCTGTTTCTTTACTGGATGGGGGATAGTCCGGCCCAGCACCCGGCCTTCCCCTACGGCGTTGGCCCCTTCATAGATCAGGAACTCCGCGCCGTCGGCCAGAGGGCCATAGTCCACAGTATCCGGGTAGAGGGGCTGGGCGTTGCCCAATGCCGGTTCATCAAAGGCGCACTCGCTTCCATCCAGGAAACAGACGCCCAGATAGTCGGCAGTCCCCTTGACCACGAAGTGGGGACGGTATTTCCCACTAACAAGACTTGGAGGCGCCTTTCGCTTGCCGCTCCAGAAGGTGACCTCCACATAGAGCACCGCCCGGTTTTCATCCGTCCCGATCATGCCGTATCACCCCTTCGGGCAGTCTCTCCATTCCCGCTTAATCGCCAAACCGCTCGGCGGCATCTTGGTAAACCGTGATGCTTTTGGCCACCTTCTTTTTCTGTCTGCGGATGCGGAAATAGTCCCACAGAACGCGCTTCAGTTCCGGGTTCTCCACCTTGAGGGGCAGCAGGCTGATGAACATTTCGTCGTAGCTTCCATATAGCACACCGCCCCGGTTGTAGGTCTGCCATGTCACCGTAGGTTTGCGGCCCTCTGGGTCCTTGGCCAAATCAAAGAGCCACCGCTCATCCAGATCCACATAGCGTTCAATCATAAACCTTGTGTCATAGGTTCCATAGCTATAATCCCCCCAGAAAATCAGAGCGATCATTCCATCCGGGCCCAGGCGTTCATAGGTCCAGTCTTCCGGATAACAGCGGTAATGGAGCATTCCCAGCGCATGGAACAAATAGCCTTTTTGCGGCGTATCCAGAAGGGGCGAATAGGTCTCGTACACCTGCTCCTTGGGCTGGGTGATGATCGCCTTCATAAAGACCGGCATCAGCCAGCTGCCGCCGTAGCGTTCATTCAGCTCATCAGCCAATGCTTGCAGTCGCTCATCCGGGTTGCGGATCAGGGAGGCGGTCAGTACCACAGCGGGAATTTTCTCTTTTTCTTTGGGTGTGGCATCCCAAATGCGAAGCCCGTCCGTGATCCACCAGGAGGTACAATCATCATCAGAATAAACAGGTGTGCGTTTCAGCTGGGCGATCCGCTTGGCGTTTTCCGCCAGGAAGCGGTAGACCTCCAGCATTTTAGGCGAGGCTTTCCCCAACATCAAATGGAAACAGAAGTTCAGTTGTTCTATATCCAGTGGCTTTGTGTCCCCCTCGTCCAGCAGCTGGGAGAGAGTCTTCAGAATAACTGGGGCAATCTGCTCCGATACACAGTCGGAACAGGCATCCGACATGATATTGCTGCCCATCCATTTGCCCTTGACCAGCTTGGCCCACAGTGGGGCAGCAGGGGCATACTCCAGCTGCGCCAAAGCCTTTTGAGCAGCCGTTTTGCACTTGCCCTTTTCTGTATTCACAAGCTGGAACAGCAGTTCGCCGTTTGCTTCATCCTTGCCCAGCTCCAAAATGGCCTGTTCTCGCTTTACGCCCTTGGGGGGCAGTTGTCCCAAAGTCATCATTCATTTTCTCCTATCCCACAATGGTGGTTTCCTTGACGGCCAGATTGTCGTAATTCATGGCGATCAGCTTCCCAGCGGCCTCCGGGGTACACATGAACCAGGTGCTCACGCCCCAGGCGTCCAGCCTTGTGACGGTGAAGAAGTCGGTTTCGGCGGGAGTGGGATTTCTGGCATCAAGATAGCAGTCGGAGTAGAGGTAGACCAGATCCACCTCCCGGTCTGGCAGCCACTTGGCCCGGCGCGTACGGGGTTTGCCGTTTTTCAGCGTCTTTTCCCTGGGGTTCTCAAACCACGCCAGCTCCTTGATCTTCAGGCCGGTGAAGGTGTCCATGAGCCGCTGGGCGATTACCCGGTGGGTGAACACCCCGCAGTTCCAGGAGCCCATCAGCCAGGTCTGGATAAAATCGCCCACCTTGCTGCCGGGGGCGGGCGGCCCATAGACGCTCTCGTCCGCCCACATGACCTCCAGCTTTTCGCACTGATCCGGCCGGGGGCAGGACTGCTTGCCGCCGTAGCGGTACATGATATTCACATAGCCGAAGTCCCTTCCGGTCCGGTCATGGCCGACGGCTTCCACTTTATAGGCAGTTATGGACATTGCAACTCCACCTCCTGAGCCAGCGTAAAGTCATTCGGGGCACTCCTCGTCCTCAAGCTGCTCCTGGACCTCTTTGGGCAGGTCGTTCCATAAAATGTCGTATGTAAAATCCCGAATCTCCGGGTAACACTCCCGCGCGGTCTTTTCTGCCGTTTCCCGATCCAGGTAGTGCATCTCCTGGTGGAAAAACCAGTTGAGCTTTTCCATCAGCCGCCATAGGCGGATCTGTTCTTCTTGGGTCATGGGACACCTCCTCGGATTAGCAAAGGATAGAATAGCTGTACTTACGCCAGCTCTGCGTCCAAAATCTGGACTTGTTTTCCTTCCTCGTTCACATAGTAAAGGGCGATGTAGTCGATGCCGTCCCGCTTGATCTGCTCCCAGGGCATCCGCCCGCCGCTGATCAGCTCCACGGTATCGTTCTCGTCCGGCTCGAAGTCCTCTTTCTCGTCCTCATAGTCAATGCTGTACCCCAGCTCCAGCACCAGCTTGGAGGCGGGGATCTCATACCGCTTGAGGGGACGATTCTTCAGTTCGGCTGGTTCATGTTCTTCGCAGAACATATTGTCGTAGCCATGCCGCCCGCCATCAAAGATCACGAACTCCTCGCCGCTGGCCGGGTCACGGGCCGCCACCAGTCCGGGAGCCTCGTCGCCATCCACAATATAGGATTGGGGCTCTCCCTTCACCGTGAGCAAATCTCCGTAATACCAGACCTCCAGCAGTTCACTGCCGGTGGTAGAACACAATGTCACGGTGGGCAGGCGTTTCTGTGCCCACTTCTTCACATGGCCAGTGAGCCAGGTAGGATAACGGGGAGAGGGCGGGGATGTGACTTCTTTCGAAGATACGCCGTGTGTGCGGTTCCACGGCTCCATATCTAAACTGACCGTCCAGTCGCCGTCTATATATTTCATTTTGGAATTGGCCTTGATGTAGTCCTCTCCCCAGAGGGCTACATCCGCCTTGCTGTACCAGGTCTTCATGGTGATACCGTCGCCTCTTAGGATCTCGCAGCAAATATGCTCCTCCGGCTTTGCGTTCCGCAGTTTGAGCATACGCAAAATTTCCGTATCTTCCGGGGTGATCTCCCGGAATGTAAATTTGAATGACATTTTGTTGTCCCCCTTACAGTACCCAGGACATGATGCTGGTCACAATCAGCACGATACCCAGCAGGAAGAAGATCACCCTCCTGGAGCCGCGTCCATAGCGGTGGGAATCCGGTTTGCCGGTGGGGTCGCAGAGCCAATTCCAGTTCATAATGGCCCCAATCAGCAGGACAGCGCCGATGATCAGGGTCACCCAGTTCCAATGCTCCTGTAAAAAAGCCGTGATCTGCTCGCTGTTCATTTAGGTTTCCTCCTCACCTTTATCGTCGCGTATCACCTCATACCATGCTCCATCTTCACCGCGCATCTGCATGGTTCCGTAAGGTAGGTTCAGAAATCGGATAATGTCCGGGTCGATGCGGCAGATGTCCCGGATATCATAGAAGCCGCAGTGCGACTTGTAGTAATCATCACCTTCGCCGTATACATCGCCCTCGTCCCCGGAGTAGAAGGCCCAACCGCTCTCCCAACCCATATCCTCGCGCTCGGGGAACAGCCGGTCCATGATCTGCACCTTGCACCCATCCTGGGCGACGCGGTCGGAAGCGTAGCAGAACAGAGGGCCGTCCCAGTCGGGAATGACGGCCGGTTTCCCTTCCGCTGCCCGCGCCACCCGCTCCTCGGGGTCATCTGCAAATTCCGCTTCCAGATACTGTTGATACCGCTCATCCAGCAACTGCTCCACACGCTGACGGCTTTTTTCAGTGTATGGCAGAAGCAGGTAGGCCGCATCTTTTTCCGCAATACTGTTCCAGACGCGGTCTTTGAGCCTGGCCAAGACGATATTCCGGCAGTCCCGGAGGTAGACATAGGGGTTAGAACGGTTGTCCTGGGCGTACCACTGGGCAAAGCCGGAGCCGCGGCGGTCAAAGCACTGGGTGGACAGCTTTCCGTCCAGCCGGTCACGGATAAATTCCCGCAGGTCAGGCCCCTTTCCAGCCTGGACTGCCCCTACCACCTCCCGGTATTGGGAGAGGAAAGGATTGCTCATCTGCCCCCGCTTCATGGCCCAGCCCAGATAGAAGGCCATAAGATTGCAGGCGCTTAGTTCGTCCACCGGCAGGTGGAGCGCCCGGATCTTCTGAATCTGGTCAGCGGCATTATCCATCTCCGCGGGATCGTAGCTCAACTGCTCCCGGTCGGTGACCACATTCAGACGGTGGGGATCAATGACCTCCAGGCTCTCGTCCGGACAGAGGTCCAGCAGGGCGTCCGAGCCATGCTCCAGCTTATATTGAAGCTCCTCCCAATAGAGGGGGATCACCTGATAGAAGTTGACCTCGTCCCCATCCGGCAGGCGGCAGAAAAAAGAGTCCTCCCCAAACACACCGGGACAGAGCAGGATCTCACCCCGCAGGTCGGTGTCCTCCGCAAGAGGAACGTCCTCCTCGCCCTCCGACAGCGTAGTCCTGGATTCCAGCCCCACCTCCGGGTCCTCCATGGCGAAACGGGCGGTGGCCAACAGCATCCGAATGGGCCAGTTCCACCGCTCCTCCCGGCAGTCCGCCTTGGTCAGCTTCCAGTCCCGGGGCAGATTGATGAGCAGCTCCGCCCGCTCCAGCTTTTCCTCCCGCCGCTCCTCCGGGAAGCCCATCCGGTGCCGGCTCAGGCCCAGGGTGACCAGGGTGTAATAGTCGTGCTCCAGCCGGGGCGGGATGACGGCGATCTCCAGGGGATGCTCCGGGTCGCTGTCGTCCGTGAGTACCTGGGTATAGACGCCGAAATGCCGGTCGATATGTACTTTCACATGGCCGAGGATGTCATCGGCGGCAGGGGGAATGGTCTCCCGCCGGATGATCTCCTCCCGCTCGCTCCAATCCAGTTCCAGGGCCTTTTCCTCCTCCAGATATTTCTCACAGTCCCGCACCAGCTTTTGGGCGTCCGGGTCCTCTGGGGCCAGGGACAGCCAGCGTTTTGCGTATTCATAGGCGGTAGATGCGGAACTGTATGCCATCAGGCAGGAATAGCCCATCCGGGCGTTCCAGTAGGGGTCGTCCTCCCCCTGGGCGCGGACGGACTCCAGTAGCTCAATGGCGTGCCGAATAAAATTCCCGTCTACTTCATCGTCTTCGCCATGAGTGCTGTGATCCCCCAGTACCGCCAGATTACTGTAGGCCCGGCTCAGCATGACGGTCAGCAGATAGCCACGCTCCCGCTCCGGGATGGCTTCGATGGCCTGGATGCACCGGGAAAACTCGTCCTTCTCATTCCACTGCTCCAGCTGCTCCAGCAGTTTTGCTTCATCTCTCTGGTTCATTTCCGTACCGCCTTTCCGGTCAGTTCTTGCCTTTCTTAAAGTGGCCGCTGCCCCGCCAGGTGTTGACCACACAGGTGAAGATCTGCCCACAGTGCCCGCACCGGAGCGTGTGGACCATGATCTCGTCTGCCCAGCCATCCCCGGTCCTGACCTGCTCCAGGGGACAGGTGGATTCCTCAGACAGCATTTCCAATTCACCTTGTTCCACCAGCTTCTGGATATAGGCGATGCAGGCCAGATAGTCCCTTGGCGCGTCGAATTTTCGCCAGATTTGAATGGTTCGGCAGTGGTCGCACATAATGGGGCCTCCTCACGCGAATACCTGCCGGTATTTCTCTTTCAGCTCCTCTGGCACGGTCTTGATGACTTTTCCGCCGCCGTTTTCGGAGGCTTGCCCCCAGATGGCCCAGAGTACCTCCCGCCACAGGTAGTCCCGGGCCCGCTGGTCATGCGCCCCTTCCTCGGGCAGGTAGTCCTCCAGACGCTCCCTGATCTCCAGCAGGGCCTCCAGACTCTCCTTGTTGGCGATCAGGGCACGGAATTCCTTTGCGGGCCGCATATTCTGCATAGACTGGACGCCGTGGACCAGCACCGGCAGGGACTGGGCGGTAAAGCCGAACTTTTTGAAAAACGCGTGGATGAACTTCTCTTGCAGGGAGGAATGTTCGTCGTCACAGCGGTCCAGATAATCGCACACCAGCCCCCACCACTTTGGCCCCTCCAGCCCCAGGGCGAATACGGCAAAGGTGCCGGGCAGGGCGCAATGCTCATCGGAGAGGTTTTGATACCACTCGTCCTCCCGCATGGCAAGCCGGGCATAATTCTCCATCCGCACATGGAGGCGGGGGTACCGCACCGCGCAGGCAAAGAGCTGGTTGACGCCCTTCTTGGGCAGGCCGGGGATGGGCAGGTAGATCTTCTCCGGCCCACGGAACTCGATGGAGTAGCTACGGGGGAACTCCGGCTGCTCCAGCACCTCCACCAGATAGCTCAGCGCCTCGTCGCAGCACCCCTCGGTGCAGTCCCTGGCGGTGATGCGGATGGTGGCAAAGGCGTCGTTGGCCGAGGCGGTCAGGTGCTTCGTTTTCCGCTTTTGAATGTTGGACGGCAGTTTGCCGGTGCCGCTGGTTTTCAGCTCCTTCACCATGTCGGTGCGGAGCTGGGAAACCAGGCCGAGGATATGGTCGGTGGTGAGGTACTCAAAACTCAGCCCATACACGGTATAGCAGACCGCCACATAGCAGGCGAAGCGCAGCAGCCCTTCGTCCACATCCTCCGGGCGCAGTTCCGGCCACACGGTACAGGGAGGGAAAACCGTAAAACCATCCTCCCGCTCTCCAACCGCAAAATACCGATCCCGCACCTGCTTTTCGATGTACTGCCGCAGCGTATAGTCAATCTCCTTCCAACCCGCCAGCCGCCGCAGGGCGTCGCAGAAGGCGACCGCCTCCTCATAGGGGAAGCCCTTCAAGGGCAGCCGGGACAGATACCGCTCCAGCAGCTGGCTGGGGAGAAAGGGGGTTCCACTCTGGTTCCGAACCACGGCCGGATAGCCGGAGTGGTTTTCCTTCGCGGTTCCGTTCAGCACATCCTGGATGCACTGATCGGCGTGTTCCAGCACTTCGGGGTCCGTGTCCGGTTTGTGGATCAGATAATAACGGCCATGCACGCCATCGCGTTTTGGTAAACTCATATCGGTTCTCCTCTCAGGTCTGCTGGTGCTGCATGGAAACGATGCGGCAGTCCGGGCAGAACTCGATGTAAAGCGTGCCCTCCGCGCAGTCGAATACCGTATCCCACTGGATCTGGGCCAGGTATTTCATGGGCTTTCCGCAGTGGGGGCAGGTGGTGTACTCTGCGTCCTGCACCCAGTTGCCAAAGCCGCCGACGGTGTTCACATCCTCGCTGGCGCATCCATAAAACAGGGGCACAGGCGATTTCCCCAGCACGAAGGGGTTTTCGGTGAGGGCCTTGTAGTCCTCGGGATTGACATAGCAATCCATCTTCTCCGCCCCGTCAAAGAGCTCGGAGGAAAGGATCTCCACGCCGCCGTCCAGAGAAAAGCGGTTGAGGGCAGGGCCTTTCAGAAATCCAACGCAGCTGGGACAGCAGGCGGCGGTGAGGATTCCGTCAAGCCCCAAGAACCGGAGCCGCTCGTCCCGGCCGTCCAGCACCAGCATGTCCACCATGCGTCCGCCACAGTGGGGGCATGTGTCCTCCCGTGCCCGGCCAATGCGGACGGGAGATTTCTCGCTGGTGGTTCCTTTGACCATGGGATAGCTGGTGTCAAAGTTGAGTTGGATTCTCTGGCCCTCCTTGTCGAAGGTCCAGCCGCCGATCTCCGCATAGCTGGATGGGTCCACATAGAGGCCCTTGCGCCAGGGCCTGGGATTTCGCTCCAGCTCCAGCAGCGTCTCCATTGCCTTGTCATCTCCCTGCATAGCAAGGCAACTCATCAGGTTAGAAGCCGCGCTGGAATATTCCGCAGACAACAGCGCATGAATCAGACCATCCCGCACATCGGCGGGAGCGTGATAATAGATTTCACACGGCCAGAACACCTCTGCGGCCAGTGCCGCCCGCTGAATCTCCGGGGTGATGGCATCATGGTACCCCAGCAGCTGCCAGAAGTCGGTGAACTCCGGGTCCTCCATATCAGCCAGCCGCTGAATGTTCTGAATCAGGTTTCTTTGCTTTTCTGTGATTTGTTCCGGTGTCCAAGCAAGAGCAGCCTTCCGCTCCTGTTCAGATTTGCATTTCCAGCACAATCCCTCATAGCCCAAGGGTGTCCCACAGCCGGGGCAGGTGTACTTCAGGCTCATATTCTTTGACTCCTTTCCAAAGATAGAAAAACGCCCTGCGACACGCTGTCACTTGGACAGCGTGTCGCAGGGCGTGAAAAGGCCGCAAGAGAGGAGCCACATCTATTTGTCGATGTGGTTTCTTCAACAGCTAAAATAATTCGTTCATATCTAAAAGCGACAAATGGCGCTATTCCATTCTGTGTGATCATACGACTACTCCACAATATTAACAGCCCATAAGATATAAGGGCATAAATTCAAATTTTATTATACCATAATCAGTTTCAGGTTTGATTCTTTTTTATGGAAATTGAGAAGATGTTTACATTTTGTTCACGGAATGTTTTTTATTTTTTTGTCTTGATTCCAATTCGCTAATACACACTCTGCGTATTAGCGTTTCTGTATTGATACCTCGCTAATACTTATACTAATTTGTATCGACACAGAAAGGGGCGGTGAAAGTTGAATGATTGATAAGCGTATTGGAGAACGAATCAAGCAATGCCGCGAGCAATTAGGTTTGACACAAGAACAGTTTGCCGAGCGTCTTGGTTTGACAACAAACTATATTTCCACCGTTGAGAGAGGCGCCTCTTTTCCGCGCTGCGAAAAATTGATTGCCATCATCAACGGACTTGAAACATCTGCGGATGCGATTTTCTGCGATGTTATAACGCATACCAGTGAGTACCGCTCTGGCATTCTCTCCGAGGAGCTGAAAGAGCTTCCGGCTGAAGAGCAGCAACGGATACTGGAAATCGTAGAATTAATGATTAAACAAGCAAAAAAGAAGATGGATTGACTCATTTCGAGGGCTGCAAGGGTTTCTTGCGGCCCTTCGTTTTATTTCGACACATTTTGCGTAGTGTATGCTATACTATGTATTAGCGATATAGCTTAATACGCTAATACATAGGAGGAGCATCAGCATGAAAATCACAAATCTATTTCGTATGTCTTCTGATAAAGGCCGAACCTGTGCTTTCACAGGCCACAGACCTCAGAACTTACCATTCCGTTTTAATGAGAATGATGATCGGTGCATTGCGTTAAAGCAAAAACTCCGCGATTGTATCGTGCAGTTGATTGAGCAAGAAGGTGTTCGGCACTTCATTTCGGGAATGGCTATTGGCGTGGACATGTACGCCGCTGAAATCGTTCTTGAACTGAAAGCAGAGTATCCTTTCATCACGCTGGAAGCTGCTATTCCTTGTGAAACACAGGCTGCAAAATGGTCCGAACCTTTGAGAGACCGATACTATAAAATCGCAGAGCTGTGTGATCATGAAACAATGCTCCAGAAACAATATACATCAGACTGCATGCAGAAAAGGAACCAATACATGGTAAATCATGCCGATATACTGCTTGCCGTTTGGGATGGATCATCGAGCGGAACCGGCTCCACTGTAAGATACGCCCGTACAAAAAATAAAGCAGTCTGGATTATTGATCCATGTTCCCTTGAGCTTACCCGTGCAGGTTGATTGTATATCGAGGTCAAAATGCAGTCGCTATTATTGGATATTATAAGATAAATTTCACCAACAATCAATACCATTAGAGTTTCCGTCAACGCTAATGGAATGTGTATTCTTTCTCAGACTCAATCTATACTATTAGTGGTACTATATACACTCGCAGGAGGTATCACGATGGAACTTGAGTCCATAGGAAAAAATATACGCAAGTTCCGTTTGATGAGGAATCTGCGACAAGAAGACCTGGCAGAGATGGCTGGGTTGAGTATCAACTATGTCGGTGCGCTGGAGCGGGGAGAAAAAATACCATCACTCGAAACCTTCATTGTACTCTTGAACGCTTTGGAGGTATCATCCGATATGGTGCTGAGTAGTCTATTGGTGGAGAAGCATCAGGCTGATGCATCTCGTCTGATGGACCGAATGCAGAATCTTCCAGCTTACGATATAGAACGCATTCTTGCGGTAGTTGATGTGCTTATACAGTATTCAAGTATGGATCAAGAGTAAGTTATTGTTTCTTTTCTGAATTAGTGCTTCTTAGAGTGGGTACTTCTGGTTGGCTCATCATGACCCTATCCTTGGTTCACCTAAAAAGCGGACTCTCCCCTTGGCGGGGAGAGTCTGCTTTTTTGCGTTTGATTTTCCAGTGACACACTTAGGTAATCTGGTACAGGTTAGAAGTGTAACTGCCATTTTCTCGCCAACGAGGATCTTTTCGAAGCAGTCCAGCTCTAACGAGATCATCCAATGCTCGCTTAACAGTAGAACGGGACAGCCCAAGTTCCAATGCAATGGTCTTAATGGCCGGCCAGCAGCGGCCTTCGCTGTCTGCCCGGTCCTTGAGATACATATAGACACTCTTGGCCCGATGGCTTAGATCCGAAGCATAGATACTGCGAAATCCATTCATGTTCCTATTTCACCTCCGTTAGGGGCGCAATATTGTTTTACGGGAATTTTTCTCAGCCTGCATACCATGATTCATACCGCCGACGGCCGCAGGCACATCCTGCGGCGGCTCCTCCTCGGCCACAGTTCCATAGTGGCGGCGGATGATGGATTCTTCCAACTCCTGCTTATCTGCATAAGCTACAGCCCGCTGTGCCTTCTCCGGCACCTCATAGGGCTCGCCAAACCGGATGCCCCAGTCGAGAAACAATCGCAGTTTGACCTTCATGGGATGAACACCGGTCTTGGCTACAATAAAGCTGCCCTTGGGCATGGACTTAAGCTCATCTGGTGTCATGAGGGGGCGCTCTATCATCTGGAGGGACTGGCTGGGGTCATTCTTGCCGCGAGAGATACTTCCGCTCATCACTGTGCGGCTGCCAAGTGCTTTGGACAGCTCCACAGCTGTCTGGCTGGCCGGAGCGAAACCGCCGTAAAGGTTGACCTGGCAGTTGTCCACAATCACTTCAGCGCCTTCCGCACCGTAGTTTTTCTTAAGCTGACCTGTGATACTCTGTACAATGGGTACCAGCATGAGTCCTCTGGAACGAGAGGCGGAGAACATCAGCTCCAACGACTGGATGGGAGGGCAGGTGCCCAGCTCATCTGCAAAGAAGACTACTCGATTCTTGAGCCGCCCACCGTTCTCGTCGGCCACGGTGAGAATCTCACGGTACAGATTCTGGAGAATCAGAGATACCATGAAATACTTGGTCTGATCCTCCTCGGGCAGTACGATAAAGATGGCAGATTTCTCATTACAGAACTTCTCAGCATCAATGGCGGTATCGAAGCAGAGGATTTGCTCCATCTCTGAATCGAGGAAGGCATTGAGCCTGGACAGCACCGTAGAGATTACAGAGGCCATGGCCTGTTCCGCAGTATTGAGAGCGGAACCTGCAAACCAGCGTGCCTTGTGGTTGGGCGGGAGTTTCTCCAGTAGAATCTGGAATTGGTTTTTCCCCTTTACCTTAGACGGGGCTAAAAGCTCCTGCACCAGCTTGAATACAGAAACGATGTGCCGCTTCTCAACAGGATTTCCATTCTCGTCCTCAGTGGGCAGATACTCAGCCACCAGGAGGAACATGGCAGTCAACAGGCCCTCTGCAGAGTCATAGAAAAAAGCGTTCTGTCCATACTGGGCGCTGTCACCGCCGCTGGTATTGATCAGGGTCTTGGCCAAGATCTTGGAATACTTCTCCGCTTTGGCCTTTGCTGCCAAATCATTAGGGTCTGCCTTGTAAATGTCCATATACTTGTTGATAAGATGGAGCAGATTGTTACCATCTGACCGGGTGGGATTACGAAGATCAAGCACGGCGATCTGATAACCGTAGCAGTCTTTTGCAATGCCTGCATAGTTGCGGAACAGATCTCCCTTGGTATCGGTGCAGAGAAAGGACATTCCAGAGGCGAGAGCATATTCAATGTTGGGGTATAAAAAGAACGCTGTCTTACCGGTGCCACTGGCGGCAGTGACCATTGCGTGGATGTCGTCGGTATCCACCAGAGCGGTGACATGGTCCTTGGGCCCTTCACATCCGAGAATAAGCCCCTGCTTTTTGGGCAGATGTTCTCCTTTTCGCCATAGCTCCGGCTCAAAGGGAATGTGGGCATAGGTCTGCCGGATCTCCTGTTTGGTAGCCCATCGCGCTGTTCCATGCTGGCCATCGCCTACTGTTTTGGACTTGATCCCGTCCAGCGTATAATAGTGTGAGATAAATGCGAGTCCACCAATCACAAGAAACATGACGGCAGATACCGCAATCAGTGTGATTACCTGAGATGGCATGATTTCCTCCTTGGGTATCAGGAAGCCTTAATACCAGAAGGGGAATATTCAGGACATCATTTGTCTGCTATAATGAGAACATATCGAGGTGATTGATTTGATTTGCGCGTGCGACAACTGCCACTATCTGTTTGACGCACCGGAACTGCCGGAGCAGTGTCCGGACTGCGGGAAGTGGGAGACCCGCTTGGCTACTAAAAACGAACAATCGGAATTTATCAACCGTACCACAAACGGCAGCGATAAAGAGGAGGAATGGATTTAATCCAGCCCTCCTCTTTGCTGTTTTAGTACGATGCCATGGCTTGTTTGGCTTCCAGCAGAGCTTTTTCCTCTTTTTGCTGTCGACGAAGTTCATCTGCACAATATTTGATCGGAACTTTGGCACAGGAGATTGCAAGTTCCAACCACGCACTGGCAATGGCTTTCTTCTCCACTTCAGTACGAATGCCTTCCACAGTATCTTTGGCCAGCATGCTCTGGAACTCCATGTCAATCTCAGTAGCGCGGGTTTTAAGCGACCCGCGATTCTGATGCGGGTGGATATGGCTTTGCAGGAATTGGGCGCCTTGTTCCTCTGTCAGTATGGTTCCCATCTGCCGGCACTCCCGCAGTACAACAGAGAGCGCCAACGCTGACATGGTTTCCATGTGATCCATCGCTTGCTCAAAACGGCCCCAATGAAGGTCGTTCTGGTATTGCTGAAGCAGGCGCGGGATCTGGTAGGCCGCCTGCTCCGGGCGAACTGCTTTACATTTGGCCCCAATTCGCTCACATATCGTTCCTGCAACAATGAGTTGAGGGTGTTCCTCTGGTGGCTGAGCTTCAATCCCATGCTGTCTTTTCAGATCCTCGTCCCAATCCTTGTTGGTCGAACGCAGAGGGGCAATCTGTGTATAGCCATGGGTGAGAAGTATTTCAGTAAGCCTACCAGTAGCCTCAATTCCTGCCGCGTCATGATCAAGACAGAGGATAATCTTTTGTAGTCCTGGATTCTGTTCCAGCATCCAGAGCATGGCGTGTTCCGCTGTGCCACAGAGCGCCACATAGCTGTGTTGCTGCCAGTCCTCTGGGTACAAAGTAAGAAAAGCCAAGAGATCAATAGGTGCTTCGAACACATAGAGCCGGTCACTGATCCCAGTCCAGTGAAAGCTGTGTCTGGGATCGCAACCCTCCACATTGCCCCGGTAGCTCTTGCCTTGCGTATAGATGCCTCGCTTATGGGCATGACGGGCAACGCCATGCTCATCGATTCCGACGAATACAGCATTGTGGTACTCCTTGGTCTTATCCTTAGTCAATTCCCGGCTTTCATAGATTAGCCCTTTCTGGGCAAAGGTATTGAGGATCTCCCGGCTGATATGCCGCTGCTGAAGCAGGTAGGCATACACACGGCGCATTGTCTGATTGGCGGGAGGCAAGGCAAATTCCTTCGGCTCCTCCCGTTCCTTTTTCTGCGCTGGTTGATATACCTCGCCTTTTTCACCACCAAGCAGGCGTGTCACCGCCTCGGGGTAGCTCAGTCCATAGAAGGTCTGTACAAAAGAGATAGGGCCTCCACCTTCCTCGGCCTCATGGTCGTACCACTCATTGCCGCGAACGGTAATGCTGTGATCGGATGCAAGGCGCTTGTCACGGCCGGATGGGATGAGCTTCTCACCTTGTCGCCGTAGAAATTCCACCAGGTCAACAGAGTTTGCCCGAAGCTTTTGCTCATCGGTGAAGTGGATGTAGGGCATACTGCACCTCCTACCGGTTTCTCCCTCGCAGTTTTCGATGGAATAGGACGGGCCTACGGCGGATCGGTTTTTGTTCTTTCAATTTCTGACCATTCTCTTTCTGAGTCCGCCCAGCATGGAGCAGAAATTCATTAGTGCGTTTCAAAAAATAACCTCCTTTATTGCAGACCTATCTTTGGCTCATGGTCATCTGCCTTGTGACCCTGAGCAATTTTCTTCGCTTTGATTTTTCGTAAAAGTTTTCGGTCGACAGTAACCATAATGCCACCAGAGGGCAGCTGATTCTGTTCTCGGAAAATATTGGCCAGTGAATGGAACAATGTGATAACCGCTACAGCCGGTGATTGTCCCATAGGATCATCCATGTGCTTCAGATAATATTGAGCGTATTCATTACCCTGGTTCGCTGCCATCTGAAACCACTTGGCTGCACGATCCTTATCTTTCTCCACGCCTTTTCCAAGCAGATAGAGTTTTCCGAGAGCATACTGGGCATATTGGTTTCCATGCATAGCAGAAGCAGTCAACCAGTGGACCGCAGCAACTACATCCTTGGGAACATCCTCGCCCTGGAGCAGCAACTTGCCCAGCTGATATTGTGCGAACTGATGTTCCCGGCTCGATGCGCGTTTCAGCAGTTCCATCGCTTTGAGGCTGTCCTTCGGAACTGATTCTCCCTTGAGGTAGGCCATGGCCAAAGCATATTCCGCATGCACATTGCCTTGTTCCACTGATGCAAGCAGCCAACGAAGAGCAGAATTGGTATCCTGGGAGATGTCATTCGTTCCCTTTAACAGCAGTTTGCCTAAGTAGTACTGTGCAAACTGGTTTCCATGCTCTGCAGCGTTTGTGATCCATTTCAGCGCGGCAGCCACATTTCTGGACAGAGCGGGATCATCACTGAGATACATCTTTCCAAGAGCAAAGGCGGCAAAGCTGTTCCCCTGCATCGCCGCAAGAGTGAACAGCTCTACCGCCTTTTGAACATCTTTTTCCACACCCTGTCCGTCACGATAGATTTTACCAAGTGCGTATTGGGTGCGAGCTTGTCCAGCCTCCGCCGCCTCTGGCGGATGCGACATGCTCTGGTTCATCTGCTCGTACACAAATAACTGTGCTTCTTCTGCATGTTCATCTGGATTTCCATCCCATAGATCGTCTGGGTGAAACACCTGTTGGTATTGTTCCAGCTTTACCGCTTCTAAGATGACGAGGTTCTTAATTCGCTTGAATTCTTTCTGCCCAGAGAGAGGCAGCCGCTCTGGCAGATTGTCTTTGTAGGTGCGTAGCACATCTTCCCGCAGTTCATACCACAGATTGTATGCCGCAGCAACGCGAGGGTCTTTCGCAAGCTCGTCTACAACCTCATCTACCACTGCTTTCAAATCTGCTTTCAGATACCCATATTGTTTTTTGCCAGATAAGAACCGCAGGCGGTCAGCCAGATATTGCAGGAGTTCTTCAATGTGTTTATTTTGAACTGTCCCAGACTGCATCTGGTTAATCACTTCATTGAGGACTGTCTGAGCATCCACATTCAACTCGTTTCGGCGCTGTGTCTGTTTTTGATACAGCTCCGTCAGTTCCTGACGGAAGATTTCTTTTGCCAGTCCAGACTTTATCTGCGTGATACCCTGTTTGGTCAGGAATCCTTTGGATGGATCTACACTGTAGCAGACCATGTGGACATGGGGATGATGCCCTTCATCGTGAAAAGCGGCATACCATCGGAAATCCGCCCAAGGAATCTTCATTGCCCGGGCCATCTCCATGGCATACTTGGAAAGCAACGCTTTCCATTCATCCGCCTTGTCATAACCGAGCCTGGCGGCATCCTCCCGGCGCAGTGAAATGATAGGCAGCCATACATTGCCGGGGTGCGTCGAAACCGCTTCCGCTATCTGCGCCAGCACAAGACTATCTTCCTCGCCGGTAAATAATCCGTGGGAGCCAATACGCTGTGCGCGAGGACGAGTCGCAATATAGTTCAAGTAGTTATCCATTTTTGCAATGCGATCATAGTTGTCCTCCAGCGCACGGGTAATAAACTCTGATGCATTGGATCGGGTAGGTGTTGCTCGGTAGTCTTCATACTCAAACATTCCACGGCTGAGCGGAAAGTCACGGAGAATCTGTTCGATCATTTCTTTCTGGTTTATTGTAGCTGGCCATCCATTTCGACCGGGATCAATCCGGTCAACTCCACTGCGAGTCGCCATATACTGCACATAGTTTTCCAGATGTGAGCAAGCGGCAGATGTGCCACCTTTGATATAGGGACATTTGAAAATCAATCGCGGCACAAGCTGTCACCTCACTTTGCTTTATTCCTCGCCTCGCTGATAATCAATCGCATCTTTGAAATTGATGCGGCCGTTGGTCTGCTTGACTTCACGGACAGCGCGGGCGCGGAGCTGGCGCAGATCCTCATCACTGATTTCCATACCAGCTGCCAGCACATTCATCATCATGTTGATCTCCACTGCCAGCTTGAAGAGTAGACGGGCGATTCGATTCTCACTGTCCTGAACAGTGCCGCGCATGGCTGCCACCAATGCAGGCGGCAAATACGCAGTAGCCTCCTCGCCAGAAAGATATCCCGCATAAAATTGAGCAGCTGTTTCAAGATAGTCGCTGCGGCTCTTGCAGTTATCCTGCTTCACCAGCTTATCCACGACCTCCAGTGTGGATGGATACAGCCAAACAGGGATTCTCTGCTTTGTCTCATTTGCCTTGGGAGCGGGGGTCCAGTCCTTACGCATATCATTTTCTCCTCCAATCTGTAGTAAAATCACCTATGACGGGCATCTAAAAAATGTCCGCAATTGCTTGGAACACCGTATATCCTTGCATGTTCCGGCCACCTCTCACAGCCAAAAAGCAAGAAAACGGGCACCTAAAAAAAGATCCCCGACCCGCATTGCGGGGCGGTGTCAGGTGGCAGGTGGGCGCTTTGCGGCCACCTGCTTTATCCTGCACCGTTTTCAACCCCTCGGTTCACACCCCCAATACGGAGCAGAGCCCGGCCCGCATTTCAGGGCTGACTGCTATCCCTGTCGGCACACCGGCACAAAGCCCGCACACGGCGTTTCAAGCCGGTGGAGGGGTACGGATGCCAGCTCGGCGGCAAAACGCCCCACAGGGGCGCACAGCGGGCCAACAGGGCGTTATCAGGCCGGTCACATCTGCGGCGTTTCCATCGCTGTGATCTCCGATTCCATCTCTGCCGCAAACTCCAGCAGAGATTGCCCGTATTTTTCTCGGCAGTACTGGCCCATCTTGTCCAGGATCGCACTCTTTTCCTCGGCATTAAGCTGGTAAGCCATCTCGTAATCAAAGCCATCCTCACGGCAGAGGATGACTTTGAGAGCGTCGCATACCTGGCTGTTCTCCAGGTCATATTCGGCATAGATATTGAGCCAGTTGTTGTTGTCCGCCGAATCTACATGGGTTCCAAAGACCTCATCGGGATTGAAAGAGCAGTCCATGTAGAAGTTCAATCGGCCGTCGAGCTCGGAGATCTCGTCGGAAAAAATGATTTCCTCTGGACGCAATCTGCGTGAGCCGTGGAGCTCGACCGGAGTTTGCGTATGGCTGGTGAGCTGCTTGCCCTCCAGCCGGGAGAGGAAAATATTCCAGCGAACCTCCTTGTTCACATGGCCGCTCTTGTCCGCAAAGTAGGCGGCGGAGGACACATCTTTGAGCCGGAAGCTCTGCCAGCCATCCATAATATTGAGGGCGGAGAGAATTCCTTTGTCAAAGTCGATCTCCACCAGACCGGTGACTTTGCCGAAATTCTCCAGCCTCCATGCGGCCAGCTGCTCAAACCGCTGAGGTGAAATCTCCTCTGCACCATAGATACACCGGGCGAATCCCTTTTCTTTGTCACCGAATGTGCCGCGCACATAGCGTCGCATGAGGATTGCCATATCCAAAAATTCCTGGCCGCTTTTGGTGGAGAGATAGTGTTCCTGCCCGTTCTCCGTGATGTGGAGTCCTGCATACCGGGCACTGGCTTCAGCGTTTCGCTGGCTTTCAAGCCGCTCGGCATCCAGCGCCTGTTGGATCTTCTCCTGCTGCTCCAGCGGAACACGCTGAGCGTAAAGTTCATTGAGCTGCTCCTGCATGGTTCTCTCGACGGTGGTTCCGTCTTCGGTCAGAGCCTGCTCCAGTGCGGCAAGCTGGCGCTTGTCCAGCCAGAGTTCGATAGAAACAGAGTCCAATTACACCACCTCCTCGCTCACCGCAGTAGGCGTATCGACCGGAGCGCGGGGCTGGCGTTTGATGCGGGGGCGTGGAGGTTCAGCAGGTTCCTCCATGCTCTCGATATATTCACGGGTCTGAGCCGGAACATACTTTTCGTAGAGCTTGGCGAGAAAATCCTCCAGCTCCGTTTCCAAAGTCGTTTCCTTCTTCTCTGTATAGAACCGGAGCGCCCGCAGCTTTTCCGCTTCCATGTCGATGCTGATACTTGTTTTTTTCATATACATCCTCCTCACATAAACATCTTCATGGCACTCTCTGCTCTGGCACAGTCCGCGATTGCCTGGTCATACTGGACCAACAACTGAGGGTCTACGCCAGCAAGAACCAGTTCTGTCCCGTAGGGACCGGGGCGTACAGCAGAAACCTTGGCATCCAGGAGTTCGGCAAACTGCTCCTTCCCACGGTCGCTCAGCTGGGTCAGTTCTGCCGCAGGCACCCATCCGACATCGGCAGTGGTGTGGACCAGATACACATCATGCTCCGGCAGGCCGAGTTCCAGCAGATTCCTCAGCCGGATGGCAGGCTCTTGCGCGAGTGCTTTCAGTTCCTGTTCGGGCAACGGTTTTGGAGCGAGGAACACCCTGGTCTGCGCGTGTTCGCCGCATTCGTAATCGATGCGCCGCCACTCACCGCCGCTGGCAACCTGCAACTCGCCCAGATGGCTGTACCGCCAATCACGACCAGTTTCCTTGCACCAGCGGATCACATGTTCGCTGACGCTGCCTTCCGTCCATTCAAAATTGAACAGAGTTTCACCCTGTTTTTTCAGTAGGTCCGTCCATTGGTTCCGGTCGGTAAACCCCAGACTATGCGCCACAATGGCCTGACACATGCGAATGGCCCAATCAGAAGGCTCGCTTTTGCTCTCATGTCTTTTTCTGAATTCCTCCAGCTGGGAGAGCAGTGCGAGCTGTTCAGGAGCTATATTTTTCACTTCCATCCTCCTTTCTCATTACTACGACTCGTGATTTTACCCTCCCGCTGTAGGTAGATAAGCACGAGGGTCAGTTTGTTCACCGTCCACACGAACCTCGAAATGCAGATGAGGCCCGGTGGAACGGCCGGTAGAGCCAGAGAGTGCGATGATATCTCCAGCCTCTACGGTCTGGCCTACCTGAACGAGCAGTCTGGAGTTATGACCGTAGAGCGTCGAGAGCCCATTACCGTGATCAATCATCACATAGTACCCATAGCCTCCTGCGTTGTACTGTGATACGGTGACAGTTCCCGGCAGGGCTGCCCGGATAGGTGTGCCAGTGGGAACGGCCAGATCCATGCCTCTGTGTCCTCTTGTTTCTCCGGTAAAGGGATCTCGGCGGTACCCGAACTCTGATGTCACGATGCTTTCCCAGTTTGCACCCACTGGTGAGCAGAATCCGTCTACACTGATAAACGGCACATCCGCACCAGGAAACCAATCGCCGCTCCCAGTGGCTGTGCCGTACAAAACGATGTTGTAAATGCTGTCGGCGTTACTCTGATTCTCCGGGGTGACTGTGATCCCCATAGCCGCCTCGATCCGAGCGTAGACTTCGTTCATATCAGTAACAGGAATGGCCACCGTATAGGTTTCCTCAACCTCCACTTCGTTGCCTTCCTCATCAGTGGTAGTCACTGTGCGAGTCCGCTCCTCGTAGTCTACAAAACAATCTGTAAACGCACGAATGCCACTGTCATCAGGGTGTTCTGCCGCAAAATACAGAGCATAAAAAACAGCCTTGACGCGCGTATCATCAAGGCTGTTTCCGTCCTCGCACTGGGCGTTAATTTCCTCTATTGCTCTATCCAGCTGGGCAAAGCTGCCTCTCATATCTTCGATATAGCCTCGGTACTCTGGAGTAGCACTGGAGGAAATTGTACCGCCGTGGAAACATAATTCCACGGCTGATACATTGTGCTGCGACGAGCCGGAGAGAACGGCGCAGATCAAAACCACCAGCACGATCAGCGGAGAGAGTATTGCAACAATGACCCACCCCAATGCCTTGCGGGTCTTCTCGTTTGAGAGGACTGCGACGGCTGCCTTGGCAATGGCAGCAACAGTCGCTGCGCTCATGTCGCCACCTCCTTACCGGCCGCCGGCGGAGCCGTACAGAGCTTCCTTGTAGGCAGGCGCATGCACCTCCAACAGATACCGCTCGTTGCCGCACTTGAATAGGCACACGCCGCGCTGGGGGAAACGGATGAGATTGTATTCCGCCTCCTCCAGCTGAAGCAAGTCCATATAAAACCGCTTGTCGATAGACCCGCAGTTGAAGATGAACTGGTGGGGCGGAATCGCAAACAGGGGCTTGGTCAGCTCTCGGATACCCTCTCGGTCGAAGTCCTCCAGATTCTGTGAGGCCATGATGAGGTTGGACTCTTTCTTTCGCACCCGCTTGAGGATGTTGCGGATATACTCGATGATGGTGGTTCCCACCGTGATGTTATCTGAGAGCCAGACATAGAGTTCGTCCAGCACCGCAGTGGTGTTGCCGATGGTCAGCAGGCGGTCGGACATAAAGGACAGGATATTGAAAAGCATGGCCCCGCGAACGCTGCGATTGGCCTGCAGGAGTCCTTTGACGCCGAAGACAATGAATCGGGACGAGGTCACATTGGTGTGGCCGTTGAAGAATTTCGCCTCCGCGCCCTTACACATGGAGTGAAGACCGAGGAGGATCTCCTGCAGAAGTTCTGCCGTGTACAGCTGGTGAGCGTCTGCATCATACCCCTGATACTCCTCCTCAATAAGGTCATAGAGGTCGGAGAGGATGGGGTAATCCTCCGGCTTTAGGCGGCCAAAGTCGGTAGTATCACTGATGCCCCATTTTTCATACAGACGGCTGACCATAATCTCAATGGCATCGATGTGCCGGTCACTGAAATCTTTATAGGCCCGGAAGAAGTCCTTGAGGAAGGAGATGTGCTGGCTCAGGCGTGTGGATTTGCGGAACGCCTCGGGGGCGTCGGTGTCCTCCGGATCGCCGCCCTCGTCCCAGCACTTGGGTTCCAGCGGATTGATGCGGTACACGCCGCCCATCAGATCCATGAAGCAGCCACCGACCCTCTCGCACATATCCTGCTGTTCATGCTCCACATCCAGCGATATAACGGACTTTCCTGCCTCCAAAAAATTGAGCAGGAGCAGTTTGAGCAGATAGCTCTTGCCCTGGCCGGAGTTACCCAGGATCAGGATGCTGGCGGAAGTTTTGTCGTCGTCCCGCTTATCGAAATCCACCAGAATATTGGCGCCGTACTTGTCCTTGCCAATATAAAAGCCGTGGGGATCTGTCTTTCCGCTGTAGTTGAACGGGTACAGGTTAGCCACCGAGCTTGCCGGGAGGACTCGTTCAAACTGCTCACCGAAGTGGTTCCAGCCGGACGGCATGACAGAAACAAAGCCCTCCCGCTGGCGGAGAAGCAGCCGATCCACATTGAGCTTGCTCCGCACCAGCTCCGTCAGCACATCTGTCTGTAAAAGTTTCAGTGCATCGTAGCTGGATGCGGTCAATTCCAGAAACACAGCACAGTGGAGGAGCGGCTCACGGTTTCTGTGCATGGTAGAGACCAGGGTGACCACATCCTGTAGGTTGGCCTCGGCGGTGACTGTCTGCTGGAGATCCTCCGTGCTGGAGCGGGACATTCTGTTTCGATTGGCCGCATTATGGATGATGCGTTTTTCCTCGCTGGCAGTGACCTGCCGTGTGTAGATTCGGATGGTCACGCCGTCCATCTCACCCAGGTGACGGAGAATGGCCTGTTCGTCGGTCGAGGTGGGATATTCCCGGAGAGCCCAGACGCAGCGGTAGGTGTTGCCGCAGAGGAAGTGATCGACCTTGAAATCAATGACGGAGGGGGCGATCATATCGAGGAAGTCTTTGATACCGCCCGAGTCCGTCATGGGTGCGGGACTTCTTTTCTTTCTGGATTTATTCATGAGATACCTCCTGTCTGCGACCGTGGGAGGTATCCGCTTCCGCCAGATGGCCGTCTAAGGGACTACTCCCACGGCCAATAGGCGTTTATATAAGCGTCAGTCGTTCAGCACGATCCAACGCTCCCCATCAAAATCTTCATACTTTTCGGTGGTGGCATTTTGCTCGAAGTACACCCCCAGCATGCGCTTGGCGTCCTCTTTACCAGCAAGGCGCACCTTGAAGCCTTGGTCTTCCAGGCTTTTCTGAACCCGTGAGAGTTGGGTGCGGAAGTCGGCGTCCTGATCATCCAGGAAGCGGATCAGGACAAAAAACTCACGGGCAGTCGCCATTTGCACCTGCAGCCGGTCCAGGGAACGGGCATCCGCCTCCAGCAGTCGGCTGATCACGGGAAGTTCCTCCATGGCCGCGCGTTCCCGATAGTAACGCTTGTTGTCCTCGAAGGACTCCTTAGAGTTGAGGGCCAGCATCTCGATCTCCGTCTGGCCCTTGAGGACAGTCATCAGGGCATAGATCCGTCCGCCCACCGCCTCCGGCGGCTGCACAGAGAGGTTTGTAGGCTTCACGGAAAAGAAGGCCAGCATACCGCGGGATGTCTTGAGTCCGTAATCGCTGATGTCGTTAATCCCAATCAGCTGGCGGGTTGTTTCTTTTTTCTGTGCCGCTGCCTTTTCTTTTTTTCTGCTCATACTCATAATCACCTCTGATTCTGAATTGTCTTGGTCATCCCCCAAGAATAGCTTTGCTGCTGGAGGAGAAAGTAGCGAACCGCATAACGCAGAAAGTCCAGAATGCTGGTGTCGTCCATACGAATGGAAAGGAATGCGTATGCGGCAGTCAGCACGATAGGGACAAAGAAGCCGAGTTGTGAGAGCGCAAAGACAGAGATCAAACTGCCGATACCGATGATGGCGAGATCCCGCAGCGCCCACAGCCAGAGTGTGGCTTTGGATTTCAGATTATCGGGATAAATGTACATGTTTCACCTCACATCGTCATGCTCATTCCAAACCCCTGTTCATCCTGTTCGGGGTCAAGCTCTTGATCTTGCGTTCCGTCCTGCTCCTGCGCTTCGCCCTGGTATTGTTCCAGTTCCCAGGATCGGAGTTCCTGCGACACCAGGCCCACGACGAAGGCCCGCTTGGATACGCCATTGTGCGCCCCGAGATACTGCTCAACGCGCTGGAAAAGAGTCTCAGGCATGGCGATTGCCAGCGTTCGCTCTTTCTTGTTGTCCTGAAGCGTGGCATCCTGGAGCGACTCCTCGCCCTGCTCCCACTGATCCAGCGCATGGTTCAGAAGGTCCTGGATTAGCGCCTTTTGGGTCATAGGCGCATGGGCGTCCAGGTAGGACTTCAGCTGCTGAAACATGTCCTCTGATATCTGAACGGCCAGGGTGCGCTGTTCCGGCTTCGCTGTGGCAGGCTGGTCCAGATAGGCGGTGAGTATCTTAGTGAGGTACTCTCCGTTTGTCATTTCAGGGTCCTTGCCCTCCATCAGCCGCTTATGAAGCGACTCGGGAATCAAGCCGCAGAGGTTTTTCATCGGTTCCATGATCGTATCTCCCTTCATAATATTTCAAGCTGTCTGCGCTGTGATGGCCCATGCGATTCCTTGTAAAACATAATCGACACAAGGAATCGCCACAGAGTTGCCCAGCGCTTTATAGCGAGCGGAATCGGAGGCGCCCTCGATATCCGTCCAGTTATCCGGGAAACCTTGAAGTCTCTCACATTCCAAAGGTGTAAGACGACGAATTAGTGATGGTGATTCAACGACGCACTTATCTTGGCTTACATATTGGTTTCCTGTTCCCTTCTCGTCTCCTTTACATAGAGCGCCAACTACTGTTTGGTATGGTTTGCATATGGCATGATGATCGGTGGCGGTAAGGGTGTAGGCAATGCCTTGCTGATATCCAATTCCATTTCCTCCATTCATAGGTTGACGGTCTATCGCATTACCAGTAATGCAGAAGGTATCATCTCCCTGCGTAACCAGCGGAACATTGTTTCCGCCCGTACCGTAGCGTGCAGACATTGTTGGTGCAACCTTATGGGGACCAGTATACCGGGCGTCAATCCCATGGTTTTCAAAAAGTGTTGGCGTTTCCGCTTCCCGCTCAGCGACGACCAGAGGTTGATTATTTCCCCCCATGCCAAAGGTAGCAGATACTGTCTGCGCCGCATTGACTGGCCCCAGGAAACGGGTATCTTGGCCATGGTTATCAAAAACCAGCGGCTGATGTCCATGTTCCTGTGCGCGAAGTGTTCCAGTAACATCCTCACTGCAAGCCATCGCACTGCCGCCCTGGTCGTTAAGGCAGAGAATTGAGGGCATGCAATTTCCGCTGGCGGTTCCTTTCAGCGTAGGCGCAACCTCCTCGCCGTATCCAATACTTCCCGCTGAGGAACCTGCGCCCGCAGAAAAACCAGCTGTCAGAACACATGGATAGCCCTGTCCAGCCTGACCGCCACCGCCGCTGAGTGAGGTATGGCGTTCCGGTGAGAGAAAGCAATCTCCGTTGCCCTTGGCGGTTATGCCTGTAACAAAGGTCTGCTGTTTCATCCCCGGCTGAGCACCAAGTGCTGCGGCCACATCATGGAGGTCGCGCACCTCATCTCTCTGGTTTGCGGCAAAGGCGACTACAGGTCCGCCTGTGACAAAAGTTTGCATTTGCATATTTGTAGTCGCCATGAGTGCGCCGGAAATGCCATGCAAATCAATGCCTTCATCTCTTTGGTTAATGTGATAGGCTTTTAAATCAGACGCTTCCTGATTTGCTGTCATCACTCCTGCCTGTACCTGCAAAGCCTGCTTGAGTTGGGATGGAAGTTCCTTCCCTCTGGCATCCGCTCGGCGCAGGATTCCCAAGCAGGCTGTCCTGCTCAAATAGTATTTGTGGGGCGGATTGTCCTGCAAAATCTGCGACAAGGAAGATTCTTTTGCGACGCTGGGCGACACCCCAGTACTGAGCGTCCAGGACACGCCAAGCCAGGCTGAATTGATCTCCCAGAATGATTGCCCCAGCAGATTCCCATGTCCCGGAGTCAGGTCGAGGCACTGAACAGGTACTGTCTTTAACTCTAACAATTTCCTCCAAGACAATACGGAAGTCCTCGCCTTTGGGGGTTCCGCTGGAGAAGGCTCCAGGTACATTCTCCCAGCACATATATCGAGGTCGAACAGCGTGAGCTGTTCTACCGCGTCGCTCATCTGCATCCCTCATTTCTTTTACAATTCTGATCTGCTCCATAAACAGGCCGGACCGAGCCCCGGCAAGACCGGCTCTGGTCCCCGCCACGCTGAGATCCTGGCAGGGCGAGCCGCCAGTGATGATGTCCACCGGTGGCAGGTCGGCACCATTGAGTTTTGTGATATCCCCGACATGGATCATGTCCGGGAATCTCAACCGAGTGACTTCGATGGGAAACGGTTCGATCTCGCTTGCCCACAGCGGGGTGATGCCGTTATGGATCGCTGCCAAAGGAAAACCACCAATCCCATCGAAGAGACTCCCCATGGTGGGCATCAGGTCATTCCCAGCCCCTGCCCTGAAGCAGTGACCTGCTCCATCTCAGCGGGCAGCTGTTCTTTCTGAATTTCGTGAGCACCGATGTTCTTTACTGGAATGCTCAGGTGATTGGCCTCGGAAATTTCCCGTGCCATGCCGGAACTAATCCTGTCACCGCACACCCATAGTTCATCACACCGCCGCAGAAGCTGTTGTCCAAGCCGGAGACCACGCTCTCGCTCTGCGGGATCACTGTCATCCAGCATCTGTGGATACAGAAGGTGGACCGCAATCGGAATATATCCCTGATGGATTGCATAGCGGCAAGCTCTCCGTGCAAAGGCTACATTTTTCTCGATGTCTCCAGCATAAGGCGAGGCAATATAAATCAACTTGCTTTCTCTCATTTTGCCGCCGCCCCCACTGTCTGAACAACTGTCCGAGTGGTGTTGACCGCCGTCTGCGCGGCATAGACTGCCGACATGATGTTGGCGCGGGTCGAGGTATCTAAGCCAAAAGCCCCACAGATCCGAGGTACCTCACCGGCAGAAAGCATGAGTCCCAAGCCGAGGAGCGCGTGGTCTTTTAGAACCATAAGTCCGGCAGTTAGAATCGTAGCCTGTAAAAAAGTCGTGAGACACAGGCCGATGATCTGCTTACACCACTGCACAAATCCATCCATGTAACCACGAGGTACAGAGAACATATACAGTGAACCAACCGCAATTTGGATGAGCAGGATGCCACCTCGTTTAAGATTAGAAAAGAAGCACTTGATGATGGCGTAGCCCATCATGATAATGATAAAGATGACCATGATAGGGCTGGTGATACTACCGATACCACCGAAGACGCCGGAGGATGCTACCGACCCAATATCAACTTCCTGCAAAGAAGTGATGATATCTGTGGAGAGTACATCAAATCCTTCGCCATATCCTGTGATCCCAGCGGTCAAGCTGGCCTGCAAGGTAACAGAGAGTTTATAAAGCTCCACTGGCACCAGTGTAAAACAGCCCACGGCCATAAATCCCTTGATGGCATTGAGGGCGGCGTCTTTCACATTTGCTCGGCCGGTTTGACACTCGATTCCCACTTCGAATACAGCGACAACCAGACCGACGCCATACAATGCCCAGCCCAGATAAGAAAAGAAGAGAACGATGGACTGCACCCACTCCATATCAAAGAGTTCCACGCCCATGTTTCCCATAGCTGCAAAGAAATTGCCAAAAAAGCCTACGAGCTGACTGTAGATCCAGTCAATGAGTTGGTCCATCAGTCCGCCAAGGAAAAAGTCTAAAATAAACATCTGGTCGTATCACCTCTTTCTGAAAAAGGAGAGGCCGTGCCAGTGGTGATTTTTGACTCCTGACCAAAAGGCGCAGGGGCCGTGACTGAGCACGGCCCCTGTTTTTGTTTACTTCCCGGAGTTTTAGTGGTCAGCACATCTGAGGAATATTCTCCTGCGCTTCCTCCTGGTTCTGAAATATCTGCAGATACTCATCCACAACGCCAGCCAGAAGTTTGTAATCTGCCTGTTCCGGCTGGTACACATACCAGCTAACTTTCCCATAATCGTCCCAAAGATGAGGGATCACCCCATCCGAAAAGTTAGGGTTGCTGACCATTTTCTTTCCCAGCAAATCACCAAAACGGAGAATGTTGATATCTACTGCACCGTCAATCCGGTTTAACACGGTCAGTTTGAGCGCGTTGTACTGGTTGGCGATGTTCAGAGAAACAAATTCCAGCTTGGCTCGCAGCTCTGGGGCAACCTGAATATATGCGGCCCTGCCCACATAGGTGGTATGCGCTGCTTCCTTACTCTGCGAAAGGATTTTTTTCAGTTCCATCTCAAATGCATTCATGGTTTGCTTGACACCTCCACATTCCTTTTCGACCATGTCATACCGTTTTCGGACCACCTCATTGACTCACATCCCCAGAATGGTCCACACATAGGTGGGGGCGGTCAGCGTGAACAAGAGGCAGGCAAAGAGGATTGCGGGTGCTGTCCATTCGAACTGGCCATGCTTGCGGTAGTCGAAGTAGGCCATACCCAGCTTGGCGAAGAAGAATACTGCAAGGATCAGATCAATGACCGGGAAAACGACATTGTTTACAACCGTCTTGATCTGATCCGATGCATCGTTCCAGGTACCTTCAATGGCACCCGCCACATCGCCGGTGCCGGCGGCAAAGGCCGTGGTACTGAGCAGGCAAACTGCCAGCAGGAGGATCAGAAACATGCAGAAGAACTTTTTGTACTTGAACATAAAAAACCACCTTTCTTTTGGAAAGAAAAGCCGTAGAATGCAATCCAAGACATTAAATTAAGGCAGGCTGTGGAGCTGCATCCCACGGCCCGCTTTACGGAATTACATGGATATCGACATATCTTTTTCTATTTCATTCACAGCATTTTGCGTATCCTCCTTCTGATTCTGATCCTCAATCTCGGCAATCAAGTAAGTCAGCCAAACTCAGTTTACATAGAAATGGAAAGATTGACGCTCTGAATTTCTTCTGGTGCAAGTAAGGCTTTGACTTCAATGATTTCTGGCTCGGGCCAGAACTTCAGGTCGCCTCGAAATCCCAGCTTGAGATTACTGAAATTCTCGGCGGCCTTTAACAATTCCGGCGGGGTGCCAGGGGGCATTTCCTGCATCCAGCGGACCCACTCGCCGTTCTGATATCGCGGCTTCAAACGAAGAATTACATAGTCCTCCGGCTGAAATTTAGGATATCTGCCAATACTTCCGCCCAGTTTCACATAGGGTTTTCCCTCGACCATGACGGTGGCCCGCATGAGCTCCAGTGTATCGTCCAGCGATGAACAGAACCAACACTCTGTATCTCCCATACGTTTGATCCTGCCATCTCGAAGAATGGAGGCAAGGTTATCCCGCCGGGTGTAATGGAACAGTTCCTCGGGCCTGTCAGTTATACGGACATATCCCATGCGGCACCTCCTGTTATCGCATCGGCGCTATATGCCAGTCATCCCAGAGATTCCCGCTGATTGTGAGCGTGTCGCTGAGATTGACAGAGAGCATCCCCACCGGCGTCCAGCAGTCGATTACCCATGTGTTGACGGTATAGGCGCCGTCCGGATACCAGATAGGAGTAAAATGGGTGCGCCGGTTGTAGGTACTATATTCGTTTGTCTGGAATTCCAAGCGAGAGGAGGAAGAGCTGATTGAGACACGATCCAGCAGCCGCCAGAACGAGTCGTAGTTAAATTCTGGGAAGTAGCTGACCGCATTCTGAAGGGCAGTAGTTGCCGAGCGTTGGGAGCTGCTGACTCTGGCGGTGACCACTTCATTGATTCCGTAGCCGGATTTCATTGTGGTTCCGCTGGCAGTGGGGTTCATTGTATCGGGGGTAATAGTCATGGAGGCACTCAGACTGGCGCTGTAGCGGTCCAGGTCAAATTCCCACCATCCGTGGTCACACCAGTATCCGCTATCCTTGCCAGTGCTGTGCCACACCCAGTACGCATACCACCACGGTCGCCATATGCTCCACTGGGCTGATGTCTTTTCTGCTCTGGATGGTACTGCAGACGGTGAAAAGGAATCATTGCGGTCATCCGCCACTGGGTTGGGTGGTGGATTTTCATCAAGGTCAACAATCTTGCATTGGATGGTGCCTTGTGCGGAGCCTGGACCGGATACGCTTACTGTAATGGTTACATCCTGCGGCGTATCAGGCGTTGTCCACCGCACCCATGCCAATTGGGAATCTCCGTCCGGGTAATAGACATTGCTGACGGTATAAGTCGTTCCGAGAATGTTGAACCGAACGGTAACAGGATTATCGGGATCGCTCTGCCCACCACTGACTTCCACGGCTGTGATGACTTCGGTATTGGTCCGATACTCATAATCGTAGGTGGTGATGGTCGGTTCTTCAGGCTGTTCTTCAAATCGAACAATGCCAAGCCCCAATGAAGATTTGATGGCCGAATTGGTGGCATGCTGGGTTGTAGAGCCGGACCATGCGGGGTACCCCAGGTCTGCCGTTTCCAAAAACATCGAGAGTGGCAGGTTCTTGTGGGTCAGGCTGCCCATCCATGTTCGCAGGTGACCGCTGACGACTTCGTCATACATCGCTGCCTCATTAGCCGTTGTTGCGATCATGACGCCTTCATATTTGTAGTAGGCAATGGGTTCAAGGAGAATTTTATACTCACCGCCAATGAGCGTCTCGTAATCCATTCCTGTCTGTTCGGCAATCAACTTCACAGCATACTCGGAGCAAAAATACCGTTTGATTGCTTCAATGTTATTGTTTCCATTGGTGCTGATGATTCTGGGAATTGGCTGAGCAGGGTTCTTGTAGGAATATCCACCTTGAACAGGTGACAAAGCTGCTCCACCGTTATACTGGATTTTGCTTACTTTTCCAAAATGATAAATACCTGCAGCTGGTTGCTTATTCGTTAGATCGAAAGGCGTGGTCACAACCGCATGATCACTTGCTCGGACAACGGTAATCCGGACGCCTTCATTGCCGGGATTCCAACTGCCATGGCTCGTTGCATTGCCCATGCTCCCGCCGCCACCGTCTATATTGCCAGATCCACCAGTTCCACCTTCGGCAAATGCCGGGACACAAAGGGCAGTCAACATGATGGCAAACGACAGCAGGACACTGATAATTCGTTTCATTTTGCCTCCTTTCAGGCAATAAAAAAGCACAGCCGAAGCTGTGCTTTTCTGCCATATTGATTGGATCAGCCCATTGTGCCGACCTGTTTGTTGATATCGCCATCGCTGTCGATTGTTCCGCCCTGGTTCCCACCGGCGTTGGGGACATTCTCGAAACCGGGCAACCCACCCCCAGTATTGGTGGACGGCTGCTGGGGCGGCTGGTAGTTGTCGTGGTCCTCAGGAGTAGGGGTTCCCTCGACCGGAGTGCCGTCAGGTTTTTGGCTGGGGTCGGTCAGTGTCTCCTCGTCAGGCTTCTCCGGCACCTCGGGATCTGCTTGGATGGTTTGTTCCGTTCCGCTTGAGATTGCACCGTTTCCAGCATTTGTGCCGGTGTCATTGGGCGAGGTCTGGGGATTGATGGTGAGATCATCCTCACTGATGTCAGAAGAGGCATCAGGATCGGTAGTGGGATTGCTGCTGTCCGGATCAACCACCACCTCATCCTGTTGGGAGCTACTGGTGGGAGGTAAAGCGTCAGTAGCCTTTTCTTTCGTGAACTGCTGGGCAATCACGAACACCAGGATTGCACAGATCACAAGACCGCCAGTAATGGTCAGCCACTTTTTTGTACTGTCTTTCATGGGTATCCTCCTTTTCTGTGAGTCGGCTCTCAGGCCGATTATTTCATTCGGCTAACTTGGTATAGCGGCTGATTGATACACTTGGTATCATTTTCCTACACCGTATACCTCTTGTCAACTCGAACCCTACCACAAAAGAGTGCGGAAGTCTATAATTGCATCGGTTACAAAAGAGAGATTTTTAACCGCCTGGTCAAAAGCGGGGTGTGTACCCGGCGCTTACTTTTACGGTCATCCGCATGGGCGGTAAAAGCCTGCCACCAAAGGAAACTGGCACCTCCAGCTCGATTTCACAGTCAGCAATCAGCCGGTTGCCAGCACTGTCGGCCGATGCGAAGGATGCGTTCTGAAGGTCGACACTTAGGTCCCACACGCGAAACTCCATTTTGCCATCCTCTGTATATTGCACATGGTAGCCGCTCTGATTAGTCAGGTTCAAAAGGGCGTCCAGTCGGCCATAGATGTCGCCGTAGTCCAGTGATTCTTCAAAGTCTCCGGCCATAGGCTGATAAGCACCAGAGTAGCCCTCACGCACCCCATGGTACACATCGTCATAGTTGTCGTTGACGGTAGAAATGACCGCCTCCTGAACAGCATCCCGGACCCCCTGCGCCACGATGAGGAGACGGAGGTATTCACTGACACCGCACAGAAGGATCACAAGGGAAAGCGTGACGGCGATAATCAACGGAAAGGAAATGCCCCGGCGGTCCCTGATTGCTTGCTTGAATCGACTCATTTCCAATACACCTCACTTTTTCCCGTCGCCTCGGAGCGGAGGGTGATTGGAAAGCTGCCAAATCCGGCAAAGAGGCCCAGGTTGGTTTCATAGGTCAGGACGACAGTAATCTCTTGGTTGAGCTGGATGCGGCCCGTGCTGCTCCAGCTGATATCTGGGTCCAGACCTGTCTGCTCCCGCAGTGACTGAGCCCGGCGGGTGGTTTCAGTTCCTACGCGGCCATACAGCTCTGCCTCACGCACAAGCTCTGTGGCAAAGGTGTCCAGCTGCTGTTTGGCGATGTAGACAGGCATGATTTTAACAGCCAGCGCAATGACCAGCATGGCGCATATCACCAGGACGCAGACATCAATGTAGCCTTCGCCGCGGCGGGAGCGCAAGACTCGTTTCAGCACATGTTCACCTCCATTTCCGGGGGACTCTGCGTCTGCTCAGGGGATTCCGTCAGGAGATACCACACACCATTCTGCCGGTTTGCCGACTTGACCGTCTGTGTGAGAATCTCGTCGGCAGAAACCTCCATAGAAACACCCGCCACACCGGGGTGCGACTTTATGCCGTGTCCATCGAGCAGGCTTTCCGCCTGCGCCTCCGTCATAGAAACATAACCGCAGGGTGTCATCAGTGAAAACACTCCGCCCTTGTGTTCCATCAGGAAATCTCGGACAGTCGCGGGGGCTTGGCCTTCGCCAAAATCCTGTTGAAGCGTCCATACGCAGTGCTGAAGTTCCTCTTTGTGAGAGTTGTCCGCACCGTTTTCCGAGATCCAGCGGTCGGTGACATACCCCAGAGGATCGTCCAGATCAAGCAGGAATTTTGCGTCCTGCGTAGTAATAGCATCGTCGAGATTGTCACGAATCAGTCTCGCAGCGGCAATGGTTTCGGCGGCATCCACCAGCTGCGCCGGATCAGATGACATCCACTGTTTGACCCGCCGCTCATAATCTGCACTGATTTTTTTCTTCAGTTCATTTTTATAGTTCATGAAATGGCCCCCTTTCTTAGAACATTCCGCTAAGGGAGTTCAGAATCTGGAAGATAATGATGGCCAGATAGGTCACCAGGAAGCACATGAGCAGGATGAAGGAGAAAACCCGAATCTTGGGCGGGATCTTCATCGCCTTCGCCTTTAGCCGCTGGAGTTCCAGTTGTTTCATGTCATGGGCGAGCATTTGGAAGTAGTGGACGCCATCGTCTCCTCGCAGCACACCGATGAGTCCTCTAACCACATCGGAGAGTAGCGGCGAATTGAAGCGGGCCTCAAAGCGGGTCAGTGCTGCCTCGTAGGAACCAGAGCGCATATCTGCGGTGAGAATGTCAAGCTCGGCAGCGAAAGTGGCTCCTGCGTTCTGCTTGTAGTGTTCCACCATGCTCAGCACATCACGGCTGTTGGCCAGCTCTTGTGTAATCGTGGCCACAAATCGCGGCAGTTCAGACTCAATCTCATCCCGCTTGCCAGACAGTTTTTCATCTGCCCGGCGAATCTCTTTGAAATAGACCATTACCGCCAAAAGAATCACGACCAAGGCCAACAGCGGGAACAGAAATAAGCAAGGGATCACGCCCAGCATCACCGCTGCGGCTTTCACAATGGCAAAAGCGGTATATTCCTCCGGTGTCATGCCAAGTCCAGCGGCATTCAGCGTGTTTTTCAGACGGCTGTGCATGTACTCATCCATGTGGATATGAGGGGCCAGTTTGACAGCCCAGCCCATGAGCAGTACATCCGTGGTGCGAGCCTGCTTTTTTTCCTGGCGGCCGGCAGAAAGCAGCGCCTTTTGTGTAGCAAGACGAGGCAGCTTGAACAAATCTGCCGCGATAAAAAAGAGACCAAGCGCCAGAGAGGCACCGCACAAAATCAATAAAAACTCCATAGCGTCACCTCTTGTATTCGATGGGCTGAGTCAATTTGATGACTGCGGCTGTACTGACAAACAACACAGCCGCACAAACAGCCAAGATGATCTGTCCCATCGGCGTGTGCATCAGGATATCGTACCATTCCTGATTGAGAAAATAGAGCAGTGGGATATTGCCGAGAACGAGGATCTGCATAACAATGAACTCCTTGCGGGGTTCAAAAACCATGTTTTCCAGATCGCCATTGACGATCCGCATATCGCTCAGCTTGGCGACAATAGGCGTCAGAGTAGTCTTCATACCACGATCATAGCGGCATGTCAAAAGTGCGGCCACCCATTCCCGGAAGACTGCATTGTCGATCTTGGTGCTGAGATCCCGCAGGGCGGCATCTACATCCGGATCGACCAGCTTAATTCTGGTCAGAAACTCGGCAAAGGCGTTTTTGACCGGTGGATTGAGGTATTCCAGATTCTCCTCGACTGCGGTCTGGATGTCCTCATTACGGAGATAGGATGTGGTAATGATGGAAAGTGCTGTTTCCAGTTCTGCGGAGATTGCCTTTTTGAAGTAGGCCGCAGTTAGCTTGATATACCAAAATGGGATGAACATCATGCCTGCGGCCAGGACAGGAACGAGGAAGAAGTTGCCGAGGAGAAAAGCGAAAGATGCACCCACCAGAAAGAGCAGAAGAGACATAGCGCAGATTGCCGGAAACTTTGCCTCTCGCCCTGTCATACGAAGAATATTTTGGCTCTCCTCGATCTCACGGCGCAAAACAAATTTTTTCTTGCGCTGCGTGGACTCGTTAATCTCGTCCCGGAGGCTCTTGGGCTTGCTGGTAATCTGCCGGAATACCCCCTCGGTAAAATCCGAGGGGGTGATGCCCAGAAGCACGAAAAAGCCAACTACCATGCCAATGCAGGCCATAAGCTGTATGGTCGTCACACGGGTTCACCTCCTTATTTTTGATGGAATCCCGCCAGGAGTCTGTCCAGCTCCTGTTGAGGCATTCCGTTGTCGATGAAGTGTTTTTGAAGATTGGCGGAGATCGGATGGACTGGCTCATGGTGCCCATCGATATAATACTTGCCGCCCTCCAGCCGGTTGTCCTCAATCGCAAAATGATAGAGGGTATTATACTGGCGTGAGCCATCCGGCTGGATCACACATTCCATGATCTCCATGATCTTACGGCTCTTGTCCTCCAGTTGCTTGGCAAAGGCCACCACAGGAAACGCCTCGGTAACCAGATCCATGAGGGTATCATCGGACATCTCATGCTTGCGCTTACACAGCGTGACCATGCGCCGCCAAGTGGCCTGAGAGGAGTTGGAGTGAATGGTGGTCAACACACCGTGGCCAGTACGAGCAGCTTCTTGCGCCGCATACGCCTCGGCGGATCGCATCTCGCCCACGCAGATGATATCGGGGTGGTAACGCAGCGCCATATCCAGCAGCATGTCCTGATCGATGTTCTGTTTGGCGTTCTCGGACTCACGGGTGATGGTGTGGATGACGCTGTTACAGACCTTGCCGTCCTTCTCACGAACCAGATCCAGCTCACGGGAACCATTCTCAATGGTGAACACACGCTTGTTGTCGGGGATCGTGGTCAGCAGCCATCCAGCCACTGTGGTCTTGCCGCTGCCGGTGGCTCCGGCCACACAAACGGAAACACCGTACCGCAGGCAGGCGGACAGGAAGTCCAGCATGTCCCCAGTAGCGGTGCCGCCACGGACAAAGTCATCCTTTTGCATGTTCTGCGGGTTGACAATACGGATGGAGGCGGTGACGCCCACATCCTCATCGACCAGAGGAGTCTTGAGAACAGCGATTCGAATGTTCTTGCTGAGGTGGCCCAGGACGGCGGGGCTGGCGTTATCCAACACCATACCGGAAACATGAAGCATACGGCGGATCACATTGATGGCGTGGCCGGGGCTGTCAAAGTGCTCATCCAGCTTGACCATTTGGCCGTTGGAGTACAGCACTTCAATGTCCCGCCAGGAGTTGATGTTGATCTCCTCAATGCCGGTTCCGAAGATATACTTGGTAAGGAGGCCAAATTCCGCCATTTCCGTGTAGAGGGCATCCACCAGTCCATCGGCGGAATATCCCTTGACCGCAATACGCTGGTCCTGCACATACTTGGTGATATACCGCTTGATCTGACTTTTGGCATCCTCGTCCCCACCATCGGTGATCAGGGAGGAATATTTGCCGGAGATATACTCCTGCACTTCCTTGAGAACACTGTTGAAGTCCCGGCTGTCGCCCTCCGGTGCAAAGAAAAGTGCATGTGTACGGTTGGCCACCACAGTAGTGCTGGCCAGTATTCTGCGTGGAGAATCATCGGGATACCGCACATCTGAGTCCGGTGAGTTGTCGGCTATACCGGCGGGTGTATCCTGCGGTATAGGCTCGACAGGAACCGTTTCTTCTGTTTTTTCCGCAGTGGCCTCTGCTTGGCGGGCGGACGGGTCATCACTGGGAGAAGGAACAGTATCACCAGTGCCGTTGACGACAGGCCAGTCCGGGCAGAAGTACAGCGGAATGTCCTTCTTTTCACCGTCACGGTCTACGGTGATGTGCTTGACTTGCTTCTCCTCCTGGGCAGGCTGGGAGCCAAAGAGGGACAGGTTACGCTTTTCTCCTAACACCCAAACACCTCCTTGGAAATCTTCTCAATTTCCTTGCGGAAGACCCGGCTATCCTTCATGGAAAGTTCGCCCAGCAGATCACCAGCCAGATACAGGGACTCCACCTCAGCGGAGTACGGCAGTGTAAATGCCACCGTCCCCAGCGCCTTTGCCATGTGGTCACCAGCCTGCTGGGGTTTGACATTGCTGGCGGTTTTATACTGTTTGTCCAAGTCCCAGCCAGCATCCTTCAGAAGTGGGAGCTGGCTGGACAGATAACTGATAGATTTCAGGTCTGCATTTGCGAGACGAAGGACAGCGTCAGATTCCATCAGCGCAACAGCAGACAGTATATCGTTGGCAATATAGCTTCCACAATCGATCACCACATAAGGTGCAATGTTCCGCAGGCCATCAATCAACTCACGGGCCTGCACATCGCTATAGGGCGGGTAGGTGTATTCCGACTCACCCTTGACCAGCCCCAATATGGAGAGATAGTCCAGCCGTTTATGGGTGGTAAGGTTATTCTTGATTAAACTGTCAGACACATGGGCGGCAGCCAAGACGCTCCCCAGAGATCCTTTGTTTTCGAGATCCCTGGGTGGGCAGATGCAGGGCAGCATGGGGGCGGACATATCGCAGAGGAGAAGAATCGTGTTTTTGCGCTTGCCGGCAAGGTGCTTTGCAATCCGTGCGGCGACTGTGGTCTTGCCACTGCCGGGGCTGCCCCAGACTGCCAGCACGCCCCCCTGGTCCTCCTGCTCATATTCCTCGTAGGCATCTTCATTGCCCGCCGAACGGGAGAAGATGCTCCCTTTCTTGAAGTTCAGCATCAGACCACCTCCTCAGACTCTGTGGGAGTTTCCACCTCCGTTTCTTCAGGATTGTCGGTTCCTGTGGGAGTTTCCTCCTGCGTGGTTTCCTCCTGGGACGCTTCCTCGGGAGGATAGAGTTCCAACAGGACATCATCCTGTGCGGTGAGGAACTTTTCCGCATTCTCCTTGCTTCCACGGTAGACCAGAGTCAGATGGATTGTACCTTCCTCCTCCAGTTCGGCCAGTACCTTGCTCTGTTCAGGCGTGACAAGCAGTGTGACCGTACTGGGTAGCTCTTTTCCATCCTCATCGTCGGTCTGAGCCTCCCCGGTGTTGGCATCATACCCGGTGGACGCAGTCACGCTGATCACTTCCACATACTGAAGCTCAGGTGGGATGACGGTCTGGCCTTGCTGTTTGTAGTCAGGGGCAACAACAGAAACAATATCGCCGCTCTGCAGCTTGCCCGACAGACCGTTGGCAAAAGAGCGGATTGTAACCGAGATGGCCTGCTGGCTGCCGTCAAGGTCATAGAGATAGGCGTTATCAGCCGCCGGCACATCAGAGAGTTTGGTGTTGATAATATAATCGCCTACAGCAAGGTCAGCCGTAGCATATTTGCCTACGGCATTGCCCTTCTCATGTAGAACATTGTCAGGTAGATTGTACCCACCTACCTGTACCAGCTGAACCATATCATCGGTGATCTGTTCACCAGCGCGTATCGGCTGGGTGACCCGGACGATTTCGACCTTCTGGGATACCGCCCGGTTGAAGAGCGGTGTCAGGCCGAAGCAGATGAGGACGGAGAGCAGAATACAAAACACTCCGATCACAGTACGATTTCTCAGAAAACTCATACAGGGCATAACCTCCTCGTTTTAACTGGAATGGCGATGCTTACACGCGCAACGCGTTCTTGTGACGAATTGCCTTGGGCACAATGATGGCAGCGGCAGCCAAGGGAGCCAGAATGCCGATGCACTTAATGGCGGTCTTTTTCTCAATACGGAACTTTTTCATGTCATAACCTCCAAAACATAGAAAATGGCAAAACCAATGGAAAGAAAGGGAGCCAAGGGGATGGCAATTTCGCCGATTGGTGTTGGTGTGGCAGCGCAGTGCTTTTCAATGCAGGCCCGTGCGGCAGCATAGCCGATGGCGAGTGATAGGCCCAGAATGCCTCCCCACAATGTTGGGAGCAGACCCAGAACAAAGCCTACAGAGGCAACAAACTTGATATCGCCTCCGCCAGCCCTGTCTGGAAAAATCATTGCCACCCCAAGAAATGGCAGAGCAGCAAGTGGACCAAGTATTTGCCCAACAAAACGTGCGGGGCTGATTGCAATCAGCCCCGCCACGGCAGTCAGGATACAAAAGGTGTTTGGAATGAGATGTCGCCGCAGGTCAGCGGCGGATGCCAGCGCAAGCGTGCAGAAAAACCATACGGAACGAACCGCAGCATCAGCCGGCATAGTTGAACATGTCTTCCACCCGCTGGGTCACGGTGGGCAGCACGGTGTCACCGAACAGGGTGTACAGGCCAGCCAGCAGCAGGGCGCCAAGCACCACGGCAATCAGGATCTTCACGGCGGTGTCGATGTAACCCTCGCCGCGGGTGTTGCTCAGGGCGGTGCGGGCGGAAAACGCCATAGTGTTGACGGTACCAACGGCTTTGCGGGAAACGGAGTTCATGGTGTTGATCATCTTGTTATACAGCTTCTTCATAGGTTCATTTCCTCCTTGAATTTTGAATGAATGATTGGGATTGGATGATTCAGGTCAGTAATACACAGATATGGCAGGTTACATCGCCATTTCAGGCCCCGGTGCCTGCCGGACCGTAGGGTCGGGGGCAGTTCTTCCGACCTGCTGGCTCTGGGTCAGGGCCTGCTGATAGGCATCGAGAACAGCATTGTCGAACTCTTGCCGGGCCTCTTTGGTGACAGGGAAGCAGATGTCCTTGTACTCGCCGTTGCCAGCGCGATAGCTGGGCATAGAGACGAACAGTCCTTTACTGCTCTCCATCACCTTCACTCCACGGATGGCGAAACAACCGTTGATGTTTACCGAGGCGTGAGCCCGACAGTTGCCGTCGAGACGGAGAGAATGGATGCGAACATCATACTGCATGGGGAGCGTCTGCTGCTGAGGGGATTCCGACTGGGTCGCGGCTTTCTGGGCTTTGGTCGCCATGGAAATATTCCTCCTTTCTGGATTTACAGGGTCATGCTCATTGACTGATCCTGACTGGGATGATCCACAAATTCTATGGGCTGGAACCCGTAGCGATCAATGTAGAAGAAGGTACTGCCAGATGCATTGTACAGTTCTACTACATCGGAGATAGCCAGCGGCTGACCGTCCGGCCCAAGAGGAGTACGGCTGAATTTGTTCCAGAGCTTTTCCAGGTCATTGTCCTGAATCCGGCCATCATAGACCACATGATACTGTTCAGGTGTGGGGCCGCCAAACTTCTGCGCCATGGCATCAAGGCCAATGAAGCGCATCTGAATTGGCGTACCGGGCTTGAGCTGCCAGATTCGGCAGGACTGTAACTCCGGCGAGCTGTCACTGACGCGAAAGCCCTCGTTGGAAAGGCGCTCATAGACGCCTTCTTCCCAGCGAGGCACGAGTCCGCGCCGTGCAAGCCAGGATTCCAGCTCCTCACGGCGGAATTGCGGATCAACGGTGACTTCGGTCTGGTTTTTGGCTTGGTATCCAATGAGGTTCCCATAGTAAACCAGACAGCCATTTTTCATTTGAATGCTCACGACGGCATTCCTCCTTTCTTGGTTTCATCAAGTCATTTTCATCACCCCCATATCGGGCTGTTCTGCCTGTAGCTCAGCCAGTTTCTCTTTGGCCCAGCCCGGGAGAAACTCCTCCCGCAGCACCCCGATGAAGTCGGTGCGATTCCACCGTGTCTGTTCTCCATCTCCAAGACAGGTGGATCGGATAGAGCGCCCAATGGCGTGGGGCGAGCAGCCAAATCCATCATGGGCCAGCCAAAGCTGGTTTTCGGGCGACCAGCAGCTCTCCTTCAGGGTGTCTGGTGAAAGCACCAACACTCGGCCTTCGTAGTCGAGGTTTTCGAAGGAGTTCGGCTCACAGTGCTGCGGCCCGAAGAGGCCAAGATTCTTGTAAGCCTCGCGCACCATATTTACGAACCCATCCAATACCGCAGGATGAGATTTGACCATTAACGAAATGTTGTGAGTACCGTCTTGCGGAATGAAGGTGGCTTTCGCCCACTCTTGGTTCTTTCGGCTGAAGCGTCCATCGTAGCTAAGCTCCTGCAGGGTATTGGCAAGGACGAAATTGATTCGCTTATACCCCCACTTATCCAAAAGGGGCTGCAGCATCGAATCATCCAGGTGAGCACCGTCAAAATGGGTGCGAATGTGCTCCTCGATGTCGCGGGCACATTCCTCGTTGGCCTGATAGCTCGCCCGCCAAAGTGCCAGCTCGTTCCTGGTATGAGCTTCAGCTGCAGAGTAGGGGTAGAGATAGATTTCTTTTTCCATAGGCAGCTCCTTACGGTAAACACCATTTATGCGGAAGCCGAACAGAGAGCGGACTGATACCAAGTTCATTGAGCAGGCAGCAGAACTCCAAAGGGAGTTCCTTAATTTCCTCGGGAGCGGTCGCAATGATGAGAGCGCCATCGGCTGCCAGCACGATGATCTCCTCTCCCACAGGGATCGATGCTTCTGCCAACAGGTCAGCCGGCAGATTGAGTTCAGGGCCCTCACTGGTATAGCCGACGCATCCTGCGTCCCCACAGACGCGGCTCACCAGCAGGCTATTTGCGTCACAGTCACAGATATACTGGTCTGCCGGCGTCGTGATGGGGACCTCTTCTCCAGGTTCATACCCCATTCCACGCATAATGAATGCAGGTAATACCAGAGAGCCATCTTTGCTGACCTTGACGGAGGTGTATACCTTACTCATCCTCGCACTCCTTTCGCTCATGCGTGCTGCCGCCATAGATGATATCTCCGACCATCAGCCGCTCCTCCAGTTCACCCAGGCAGATGCCGGAAAAGGCCATCATCTCCAACAGGTAGGGAGGAATATCCCGCAGGTCGTGATCATATCCGGCCTCGCAGACGGTAATCGTGTGATCCTCCTCGTCCACATAGAGACTCAGTTTGGCATCTGTGGGAATGCCGGCTTCTTTCCGCAGATCATCGTCCAGTTCAATCTTGTCGTACTCAAAATCTCCAAAGGGACATTCGCCCTCACACCCGCTGCAGGTGCCGCAGGTTTTGGCCAAATGGCAAGAAAGGCTGAGGAACAGCTGGTTCAGACTGTCCATGGCCTGGATCAGCTCCATGGCGTTCATCTGGTGCTTCATAACGATTACCGTGTTCTTCAGTGCATGGATCTCAACCTGATCGCTCTCCTCAAAGTCGCTGATTTTGAGTACGGCGCCAGGGAGGAAGATCGTCCCGTTAAATAACTGCTTATTGAATTTCATTTGCTGTTGTCCTCCTTATATCATTTGGCGCAAGGTCTGGAATGACTTTGCTTCCTGTTCCGACAGCAGTTCTTCCCGAAATGCTATCAGATCCTCTGTCGTGGGCGTATAGCTCCTTGATTCAAGCGCGGTTAGCAGCGTATAAGTCTGACCTACCTCGGACAGCAGCGCCCGGAGACCTTCTGAGGTCATATCCGCTCCCATCCGGCGCAGCTGTGAGGTAAAGGTCACTCGGTAGTGCGGCTGACCGGTAATACTGTCGATCCGCATAGCCAGTCCAAGATAGGCTTCGTTTTGCGGCCGGATATAGACTTGCCCCACTACACTGGGGCAAACCTGAAGGCGTCCCTGGCTCATTTCCTCGATCAGCTTCGCCGCTTTCTGGAGCTTTTCCAGTTCCGTCAAGACTTCAGCCATGTTGTATCACCCCCTGTCAGGTCAAACAGATTCATCTGGGACGGCGCCACCCGGCGCCGCTCATGCATATCGTAGTTGGCGATGATCAGCTCGGGGAATTGGGCACCATTGTCATACCGCTGCTTGATGTTGTTGATTCGGGTGGTCTCCATGAGGTAGATGCCGGGCCGGTCATACAGGCTTCGGATGAATGCATCATCATTGTAGGAAAGAAGAAACTTACCCTCAATCCGCATCAATGCATCCCGCAAACGGATATGATCCGTTTCTGTAAAGCCATCTTCGCCAATGTTTTGGTAGTAGCCCTCGGTGGCATGGTACGGAGGGTCGAGATAGAATAGGCTTGCCGGACGATCATACTGCCGGATGAGCTTTTCAAAGTCCTTGTTTTCAATGACCACCTTGGCCAAGCGCCGGTGAGCCTGTTCGATAAGGGGAAAATTGCTCCACATATCGTGGGGCTGACTTCCGAAGCTGGTCAGCCCGGCCGCATAGCTGTAACGGATCAATTCATAGAACCATGCAGCCTTCTGAACATCGCTGGCAGGACTGTCACGGGCTAATGTAGCGCGGACCACATCGAAATCCTCCCGCGAGTTCAGCACATATCTGAGTGCTTCCATCAGTTCCTGCGGCTTATCTCTTACACAGCGGTAAAGGTTGACCAGCAAGCTGTTGAAATCGTTGTACACCTCAAAATCATTGCCGGGGGGCTTATGGAACAGCACCCAACCGCCCCCGCCAAAGACCTCGATATACCGCTCATAGTAGACTGGGAACAAAGTGACGATGAGCTCTCGAAGTGCTTTCTTGCCGCCAATCCAGCTCATGAAACTATTCAACCGCATCACCGCCTTCCAACGGCAGCCGGGTCTGTGCGGTATCAAACTGCTCCAGGGATCGGTTCAGGCCGGCAATAGCGGCAGCGATTCCGCTGATCCGCCGTGTCAGATGGGCGATGGTCGCCCGCACCTCCTGTTCCGTAGCGGCGTAGAAGTACCCACTGCCACTGCTGGCGATGGGGATTCCCTTGCGGCGCAAGCGGTTGACCATCTGCCGCACTTCGATTCCCTTGATGGAGAAAACGCACTCCAACTCCCGGCTGGTGGCGGCGTTCGATTCACCGGAGTGATAGCGTTCCAATAATTCCGCCAGCCGTTCTTCCTGCATAGATGCCTCCTTTCCGGGGTGTTTTTCCGAAAAAGGGCATAAAAAAAGAGGGGGCCGTTTATCCCTCTCGGAAAAACGGCCCCATTGCTATTTCTGGCTATTTATTTTTCTGTAGGATCACCCCCTTGCATCAGCCTCTGGCATGCTGCTTATTACATGGACATGGTCGGGCTGCTGGGAGGCTGGCTGTACTCATAAAGGATCTCGCTCCCGTTCCAGGACACATACCCATGCTCTGCCGCCGACAGGCCAAGGTTCTTCATTTTCTGATTGGCGTATCCCTCGGCATCAAAGCATTCAGCAAGAAGAGCATCGTTGGGATATACACCATCCTGCTTAGCCAGCAATCTGCCATACTCCGCTACCTCCATGTCACGGGGCATGAAATTGTAGCAGTGGAGGTTCTGCGCCAGATCCAATGCATAGTCCAGCTGATGACAGTCCTCCAGCTCCATGACCGCCTGCCATTTGTCCAGCCATCGGGGTTCGCCCTGGCCCTGTTCCGCCCACACATATCCGAAGTCGATAGCGTGGCGGATGAGCTCTGCGGCAGAATCATACTGGGAGAGGATATCTCTCAGCTGAGGCAGGCAGCAGTCTACATCCACAGCGATGCACTCGGTCAGCGTCTCCGCTTCCAACGCATCCAAAGCAAGGAGCAATTCATCCGGGTGGGACGAGTCCATATATTCGCTGGTATCCGGAAACCCGACCCAGATGCCCTCCATATTGTTGCGGCTTGCCAGCTTGACCCGGATGCCGTAGTCGCCCCTGTCGGGAAGCATCGCCGGGTCGCTATTCTGAGAGAGATCAAGCGGCGAGGAAAGTCTGATAAAATTTCCATCGCAGAAAGTATTCCCGCCTTTTTGGCGATACGCCGCTCCTACCTTTGCCGGGTCAAGAAATTCCCGAGTCTGGGAGGAAGGGTAGAAGATATGCTCCATGACGAAGTTACCCAGGGCAAAGTCGTTCCCGGCTCCATAGAGCAATTCGTAGTGCTCCAGCTGATTGGCAATCTGCATTACATCGCAGGTTGCTTGCGGCTGCTCGATCTGCATGGCCCCGCGAAACAGCAGAGCCTCTTTTGCAGTCATGTTTTCAAACCGGCGCGCCAACCACTCATACTGTGACTTGGTCATTTCAAGGCCATCCAGCAAATCAAAAAGTTTGAGATCCTGCGTACTCACTGCGGCATCATCTCCATTCCCAGTTTGTTTTCTTCATTTTCAGCCTGCTCCACGCAGTGGAAGGGACTCCATCGTCCACAGCAGGGACAGGCAATCATACCATTCGCAGAGTGGTCGACCTGCTCTTGTGTTACTTCGCCAGGCGTATTGCAGCACTCATTCACAACTGTAACAAGATGTGCCGTTTCCAGCACCTCCGGGCGATATTGTCGGTTGAATGGGACAAAGTGGACCCAGAGCGGGTTATCAAACAGTCTGGCGACATGCAATTGCAGGGCTTCTTTTCTGACCACCTCTTTGGAAGCGTGAGCATAGTTGTGGTTCGTCTCCCATTCAATGAGTGACTTGAGCAGAGCAGATTCTCCCTTGCGGTTGATCAATGCCTCAGCAATTTGACACCACGCTTTTTCCTCGATTTCTCCGAGGTCGGTCTTTACCCCTGACCAGGGATGGTATTTTTTGTCGCGGCCAGTGCCGCTGCTGTTGCAGTAGAACACACCATGGAGCCAACGGATATCAGGAAAGTCTATGGATGTTAAATCCACTTGCTCGGGTGCGGTGATCGTTTGCTTGAGTATTAAGAAGACCTCCTTTCCGCATGCGTAGAGATGGGTTTATACCATTGGAGGCCGGTCGTGCTGATAGTCGCCGCCGGCTCTCACACCTTATCCAAGCTCCATCCCGCCCAGCTGCGGTTCCTGTTTCTGTTGCCCAATGGTTTGAATGGACTGTCCATCCCGGCGCTCCAGCAGCCCGTACTCCGTTTGAATGTTACTGCGGGACGCCAGAAGCGCTTGCCCATAGGTGTGAAGATTGATATGAGGACGAATCATCTTGGCGGCCTTCTCCGGAAGAATGAAGGCCAGTTCCTCTGCCGCTGCATCTTCAGGGGATGCGATGCTCGGAGAAAGGATATACTCGTCAAGCTGTTCTGCCAGATCCAGAGCATCTACAATATTCTGGCAATGTGTCGCTGTCATGAGTGCCTTGTAGGCAGGGAGAGACACAGCCGACATTTGGGCAAGTACATCTCCAAGCCGTTCGATGGTTTCAAAAGGTACTGCGTTGGTAATGTGTTCCGCCAATTGCGGGACTTTGCAGTCCAGGCAGGTACACTCAACGGCGCCCCAATCAACATATCCCAGGCAGCGCACTGCCATCTCCAATGCGTTATCTTCGGCAGGAAGCTTCAAATCCACCACATCGGTTCCGGCAAAGGGGAGATTATCATGGTGTGCAGTCAACCGCAGGTGGATTGTATAGGCCGGCTCGACAGGCTGATTCAGCGTGATTTCCGGTGCCGACTTCAAGTCGGAGTGCTGTACTACATAGCCACCCAAGCCGGAGATTCCACTGGGAACATATACGCCGCATTCGCCCATGCGTGCCATTTTCCCGACCTTCTCAAAGTCCAGAAGCTCAAATGCCGCATCTGACATTCCTTCCACTTCCGGAACAAAACCATTCTCTGCGTAAAATCGCCCTAACTGTCCATCTGATACAACCGATTCCACCACATGGCAGCAGTCCACACTTTCTGCCAGATCCCGAAGGCGTTTCAGTGTGATGGATTCTTGTTTCTGGAAATCCACCCGAACCAGTCCTTCGAAGGCGATGCGCTGAACCTCATTCAGCCTGGAGAGGCGTTCTGCCAGGTCATTCAGCTCCAGCAGGTTTGTTGCTGAACATACAAGACTGGAGCGTAGCACCTCAAAGTCACGGTAATCTGTGATCTCCAAATACAAGGAATCTCCCTCTGGGAGCCGCACCTTGTCCAGCGCGTCCAGCAGTTTCCATGGGCTGGCTGGAAGATCCAGCTTGGCGTAGGCCAATTTGCTGTAGTCGGCGGGGGTCAGGTAGACGCTAAAAATTTCATCACCCAAGAGTCATTTCACCTCCATTTTGTTCCTGATGTTCCTCATACCACTTAGGGTCTGCCCCCGGCACATCCCAACCGCACATACTGCCGGTGAGCATGGCCTGCTCCTGGGCCGGTGTAATGCCTCGCCGTTGATTGTTATAGTCGGCCAGCCAGCGGTTCTGCGCTCGATCCTTTGTACTCCAGTCGCTGGGATAGTAGCCGCTCTCGCCACGCTTGATGCAAATAAGCGTTCCCTCACCGGGGAGAACTGACCAGCACAGGTCAGGCAGGCGGGTGAGTGAGTCCGGCGAAAATCTTTCTTCTTCCGTCTGAATGCTCCAGTTGCTGGAGTTCCAAAGGCTCACATAGAGTTCTCCATCGTTCAGTTTGATGGCTCGCTGCTCGAAACCCTCGCCCCAGCCGTCCGATGCCTGACCGGAAATGTACTCAGCAAGGGCCTCCTTTTCCTCCGGAAGAAGTGTCCCATTCACCTTGCATTCGGCCACACCCCACAACTGACCGTCACGGCTTTCCACATTCAGCATCACGGACTGGACTTTCGTGTTTACGCCGTCCGGTTTGTCATACCAGTGCATCAGACCACGGTTTTTTTCTTCAGGCATCTGGTTTTCCAGCAGTGCTTCGTGAATACATGACTGATAGTCCCTCAATTCACGCCCATCCAGGTCGTTGCCATACTCCTCCAGATCCCCCCAGTCGTCGTAAGCATAGAGCTGGGCCGTGAGTGGCATATAAAACTTGATCGTCTGGGGCTCAGGAGGCAGGATTTGAAATTGGTCCTCACCAATGATCAAGGCAAGGCCTCTGCCGTTGTCCCATTTCACATGAAATTGCCCTACATCATCGATATATTTCAGAGTGCCCATGCTGCCGGGTGGAATAGGGTGAGGATCGTTGCCCATCTTCGTCAGCCGAACACGACTTCCTTTGGGATACTGCTCCCGCAGGAATTCCAGCCATTCTCTCGAGACCTCTCTCATGATAGTCCTCCCATCGTTATGCCCTGCTGGGGCGTATTTTGTTCCAGCTCCAATCGGAGCGTCTTCACTGCGGCGGCGATCTCCGGGTCGCACTTGAAACTGTCCAGTTGCAAGTGGTCCGTGAAAAAGTGCTGTTCTCCATTCAGCGACCGAACCAGATCCACTGTGGCGATACCGTCCTTGGTGACGCCCAGCCGTTTCTCTGGCCGGTCACTGTCCAGGTAGGTGCGGATGGCCTCCTCCAAGGTCAGGCCCCGGTAGATTTGCTCTCCGGGGATGTTGCAGTCGGTCATCACGAACCATGCGTAGGTGTGGGGACGGTCGGGATCGGCGGCTTCTCGGAGTGCCTGTTTCCCAGCCTCTGTCAAGCCATAATTGCAGCCTCTCCGGGGGTTCTCCTCCCCAGCAAAGTCCAGCAGAATGTCGTCCACCGCCTTCCGCACTGCGGGATCGTCCGTCAGCGTTTCATAGCGGAAGCCTGTGGTGGCTTGATATGGAAGTTCCTCCCGAATGGTGTCCAAGTATTTCTGGGTATCTGTGAAGGTCTGTTCTTCACCACTGGCGTAGGTGATCCGACCCACAGGCTTTGCCTGTTGGGCCATCCGTTGCTGACGCAGGTCGTAGGAATAAAGGTACCCCTGATATTCCCCAGGGGAAGGGGTGCAGCGCAGGCAGTAGCGGTAGTGCTCCGTCTCCGCGATATAGCCGAAGCATCGGCCGTCCTCGGTGATCTTACCGCCGTGCTGGTAGCAGTAGTTTCTCATCGCAGCCAGATTCGTAAGGGGACCATCCGCCCGGAGCATATCCACAAACTTCTGAAGTTCGTCTTTGAATTCCCCCGTGTTGAACTGGTCGCCGTTGTGGGGCCACCAAGTGTGGTAGAATTCTTTTCCGGAAGCTCCGAAGTCCATCCGTATATGGCCTACCGTTCCCAGCACCGCATCCTCGGCCTCGTCCATCTGGGAATAGAAAAGACCCGCCTCCTCAATGGAAGCGGGCCGAAGCGCAAAGGGATATTCTATTGTCGTTTGTGTTTGCCACATCATTTAGTTCACCTCCATTATTTTGTGAACACAATCAATACCACAACGATAGCGGAAAGTCTATCAGAAAAACTTAGGTCATCTGAAAATTAAAGCCTTGATTCTGCTGGTATTGCTCCGCATGGTTGTCCATCATCAGTTCTTCCAGTGTGAGTACCCCATGATAGGAAACATATCCACTCTTTACGACCCGTCCTTCCTCCGCATTCATGCGCTCCAGTCCGTATCGGGCATAATCGTAGTAATCACGCAGATTTTCGTCGTACTCAAACCTGCCGGATTTCTGAATCATGTAGCGGCCATATTCCTCCACATTCTGGACACCAGGGGCATAGTCAAACTGCTCCAGATTCTCTGCCAGCTGCCTGACTTGTGCGGCGGTTTCCGGCCGTGCGTATTCCACCACCGCGCCCAGCTTTTTTATTTCATCGGTACTCATTTGTTGAATCGCCTGGCACAGCTTGTTCAGCTCCTCCAGGCACTCTGACTCCATATCCAAAACACAGTCTACGGCATCCGGAAACTCGCTCCCCTGAAATGACAGCCTCATATCCGCCGGATCAACGATCCCTGCCCGAACCAAGGAACGCTTGATATGGAGATCTGGCGCAGGCAGATACAACCAGGTTTTGGGAGCGTCCTTGCTCTGCTGTACCGTCAGGGTCAGCAGGGGAGGCTCATAGAAATACTGCGGAAAATGACGCCCATCATAGAGCTGCGAGAGTCGCATACCGTTGTCATAGACTACTCCGTATGGTGTGATGACTCCATTGCCCTCATCAATGAGGAGCAGGGCAGTTTCATAGCCGTCAAGGGCGTCCAGCTCCTCTTTGCTGGCGCAGCCGCCATTCAGCACCATGTAATGATCTCTGCCGACCTGCTCTAAATCAGAAAAATCTGTGATGACCGTGACCTGCTGGCAGGAAAATGTCAAGTTGATCAGGTCGGTCATGTCGGAATAGTCGTAGCTGACCGCCGCCCCCTGGAACTGAGCGCCCTCCTGTGCATAACAGAAGCTGTCCAGCCGCTTGGCCAGATAGTCCAGCTCGTCGATATTTACAGGTTTTCCCTCCAGTCGCTTCAGGATGGGGTACTCACCAAGGATCTCGTCCATTTGGCAGTCCCTCGCCAGGGGATCTCCCATGTCCATCGCATTCAGCGCCTCCATGATTCCGTCATACTGGTTGTGCGGGATTGGGAGGGGAACGGTAAACTGTCCGTACTCGGGATGCTTCGGATTTGATAACACAGCATTCATTCTCATCGTATTCCTCCAATGCCGAGCCCTACATCTCCATCCGAGGGCTATAATCCTGTCTGTGTTCCAATTGGGTGTCCAGGTCAGGGACAGAGAACTCGATTTTGATTCTGGCTTCTTGAATGGCTCTTATCTGTTTGTCATTCAAATTTGGGTCTTCTGCCAACAGATGATCCGTTGCACGATAAATCTCTGTCAACTCCTCATTGGAGAAGAGACTGGCTTTGGGGATCAGACCAGAGCGGACAGCGAAGTCCCGTTTGGCTCCTGCAAAATCATCCTCATAATAGTGCCCATGGCTGACGCCGACCCTTTCATAATCCCAGATCCATGTAACGAACTCATAGCCCCGGCCGGTGCCTCGCTCTCTGCCCGCCAGCACAGCCCCGCCGAAATCCGCAAGCAGATGAAACTTATTGTCAAGACCACGAGCACGGAGCAGGGGGGTGTTTTCCATAGCCTCCACATATTCAAATACTCTGTCGGCTGCAATGGCGACCCTGTGATACAGCTCGTTGGCCTCTGGATTCTTGCTCCCGGACGGAAGCATAAATACTTCGTTCCCAGGAGAAACAGAAAGGACAGGCTGCCCATGGAGAAAAATCTCCAGTCGCCTGTCCTCCTTGTTATAGGATTCAATTTGCTCTTTTCTGAGGCACCGGGATAATTCTTCAAAAAATTGTTGCGCCATATAACAACCTCACATTCTTTTGTTTTCTGGTTTTCTATTTGGGGAATCGGTTTCTACAGCAGAATAAAAAAGGCCGAGATCCTGAAGTAACAAGATCCCGGCCTCAAAAGATATGCCTGATAGAGTAAAAATTGTGTGCGTTCGACTCCTGCCAGAGTGGATGGCACAGGGTAAAATATCGGAAAAATAAGGCCCGTAGATCTGCTGATCTACGGGCCTCGGAAGCCTTGAAAATACTGAGGTTTTGTCCTCAATATCTTTTTTAGCCTCCCTTTTTGGTGGAGCTGAGGGGAGTCGAACCCCTGTCCGAAAGCGCTTTGACAAGACTTTCTCCGGGCGCAGTCAGGTTTCAGCATTCCCTCTCCGCGCAGACACCTGACAGACTGCGCGGTTCAGTAGAGTCATAATGCATGGGCGGGGCAACTCTTACCCGCCGCACGTCCGCCGCATAAACGACGCCTTCCCCGGCCTGCGGCCTCTCCGGTTCAGACGGCTGCCTTTAGTTAGGCAGCGACAGCAATACGATTGTTGTCAGTTAATTTTTAAGTTGCCCGTTTTATGGCGGTCAGGCACCGCCGCCCGCTTATCCAGCCTCCACACCCCCGTCGAAACCGGTGCAGCCCCATATTGGGAATTTTTTGGGTATTGTTCCAATACCCGGGGAAAATCGGTGCAGCCCCATGAGGGGTTTTCGCATTGTGCGATACTGGGGAACAGCGTAGTCCGCGAGGGACTTGCGCGTTGTGCGATACTGGGGAACAGCGTAGTCCGCGAGGGACTTGCGCGCTGTGCACACACGACCCATGGGAATATTTACATATGTGTGGGGGAGGGGGACCCTCCCCCACGCAGAAAACTTATCTCCCGAAGGGATCGGCCAGCTTCTCCGGCTCCGGATACGTCACGCCCTGGGTGTCCACGGTGACCTTCGCCATGACCTGGTCCTTCTTGGGCTTGTTGGTCATCATGTTCCGGGGCTGGTTGGCGATGCGGTCCACCACGTCCATGCCGTCCATCACGCAGCCGAAGGCGGCGTACTGCCCATCCAGATGGGGTGCGTCCTTGTGCATGATAAAGAACTGGCTGCCGGCGCTGTCCATGGGCTGCGCCCGGGCCATGCTCAGCACACCGCGGGTGTGCCGCAGGTCGTTCTGCACACCGTTGGCGGCAAACTCGCCCTTGATGCAGTACCCCGGGCCGCCCATGCCGGTTCCGTCGGGGCAGCCGCCCTGGATCATAAAGCCGGGGATGACCCGGTGGAAGATCAGCCCGTCGTAGTACCCGGCGTTGGCCAGGGCGATGAAATTGTACACGCTCTGGGGCGCGATGTCGGGATACAGCTCGGCAACGATCTTGCCGCCGTCCTGCATTTCAAAAGTCACGATAGGATTTGCCATTCCGTTTCCCTCACTTTGTCATAAGAATATGCGCACTTCCCGCGCAATGTCATACCATTCAATACCCGCGGTTTTTCTCCCGCATGGCGCGGTCCATCTCCCGCTTGGCGTCCCGCTTGGCCACAGCCTCCCGCTTGTCGTAGGTCTTCTTGCCCTTGCACAGGCCCAACTCCACCTTCACCCGGGAATTCTTGAAATATACCGACAGCGGTATCAGCGCATAGCCCTCCTGCTTTTGCAGGTCGTGGAGCTTCCGTATTTCCCGCTTGTGCAGCAGCAGCCGCTTGGGCCGGTCCGGGTCGCGGTTGAAGATGTTGCCGTGGTCGTAGGGGGAGATGTGAAAGCTGTAGGCGTACACCTCGCCGTCCTTGGCCACGCAGAAGGCGTCCTTCAGGTTCAGGGTGCCGGCGCGGATGGACTTGACCTCCGTGCCGAACAGCTCGATGCCGGCCTCGTAGCGGTCCTCCACGAAGTAGTCGTGGTACGCCTTGCGGTTCTGGGCGATGGTCTTGGTGCCGGACTTGTCCATGGAGACACCTCCTTCCGGTAACGTGAACGATAGTATACCATATTTTCTCGCATCGCGCAAGGGGGATAGAGGGGTGGTAATTTTGAACTTTCTGTGCTATACTGGGGCAAAAAACGAAGGGAGACGCTTCTATGGATATGACTGAGAAAACGCTGGAGAGCCGTGAGGTCTACCGCGGCCGCATCCTGCACGTGCGGGAGGACAGGGTACGCCTGCCCAACGGGAAAGAGGGTGTCCGCGAGGTGGTGGAACACCCCGGCGGCGTGGGCATTCTGGCCCTGGACGGCGACGACGTGCTGCTGGTGAAGCAGTACCGCTACGCCTTTTCCCGGGTGCTGACGGAGATACCCGCCGGCAAACGGGAGCTGGGCGAGGACCCCTTCGTCACGGCCCAGCGGGAGCTGAAGGAGGAGATCGGGGCCACGGCGGAGGCATGGACGGACCTGGGGGCGCTGATCGCTTCTCCCGGCTGCTATGGCGAGACGCTGTACCTGTTCCTGGCCTGTGAGCTGACCTTCGGCGAGACGCACCCGGACGCGGACGAGTTTTTGGAGACGGTGCGCGTGCCCTTCGACGAGGCGGTGGAGCTGTGTATGTCCGGCGAGCTGACCGATGCCAAGACCGTGGCGGCGATCCTCAAGGCGAAAGTGCTGCTGGGCCGGTAAATTGCCCTTGTATTCTGTCCGGTTTTCCGCTACAATCAAACCAGTGGGCGCGCCGCGTCCCAAGGGAGGAGAGAAACGCCAATGTCCATGAATACGAAGAAAAATATATCCATCGTGCTGCTGGTCCTGGCCTTGCTGCTGTGGCTGCTGCGGAAGATGAACGTGCTGTACATCCCCGGCCTGTCCATGGTACTGCTGGGCCTGTCCATGATCATGGTGGGTATCATGATGTTCCAGGTGAAGCAGAAAAAGAAGCTGGGCGGCACGCTGATCCTGGCCTTCGGCCTGTTCTGCATCGTAACGGCCGTGATGGAGATCAAGGGCTATTTTGCGTGAGAAACAAAAAGGGGAGCACCCATTCGGGTGCTCCTCTTTCGCGCAGCCCCCAATTCCCATTTTTTGCCAAATTCTCCCGTTTTCCATTCCCGGTAACAGAAAAAATGTGTAAAATTGCCATAAAAAGGCTGGACAAACGGTGAGACTGTGCTATAATCTGACTATCCGCAGAGGTACCTCTGCATTTACGTTTTAATGGAAATTAAAACGAACGCATCTGCGGAAATCTAAAACAAACGGGGTTTGAGACATGAAGAAATTGGTAGCAACCATTCTGGCACTGGCCCTTGCCTTCAGCGTCACCACCATTTCGTGGGCTAGTGAAGTCGAAAATGTGGCGCAGACCACGAAGGGCAACACGACTACACAGTATTCATCTTTGGCGGAGGCACTGAACGCGGCCAAGGATGGCGGCACGGTGGAACTGCTGAAAAATGTTACACTTACCAGCAATTGGACGACGGTAGGTACTGAGACCGAGCCGTTTAAGGGCACCTTTGACGGTAAGGGCTATACCATCACCGGACTGACTATCCCCACCAGCGACAATGAGTATATGGGCTTTATCGGTATGCTGGATGGCGGTACGGTCAAGAATGTGAAGTTCGCCAGTGTGTCCGTCAACGGCAAGGACGATGTGGGCACGGCAGTGGGCCGTATCATCAATGGCGGCATTGTGTCCGGTGTGCAGGTGCTGGGCGGCACAGTCAGCGGCGCTAAGCGCGTTGGCGGTGTGGTCGGCAGCATCAAGGCCAGCGGAACGGTGAGCGATTGCACCAACGCGGCGGTTGTGACCGCAAATGACCGCAATGCCGGTGGTATTGTGGGTTCTGCTTACTACACTGAGACTGGCAAGCAGATGTACATTACCAACTGTGTGAACAACGGTGCGGTGACGGCCTCCGGTGTATGCGGTGGTATCGTCAGCCTGTCCGCTGCAAATGTCTCCGGAAATACCAACACGGCTGCGGTAAAAGGTACGGAGGTTGGCGGCATCGTGGGTGAGCAGAAGTCCTACGGCTCTGTGACCAATAACACCAACAGCGGCGCTGTTACGAATACCAGTGAGAATGCTGCCTACGGTGCCGGCGGTATCATCGGTTGGCTGCGGTATCATGGTACAAGTGAAGCCAGCGCGTATGAAGTGTCTGACATTATTTCTGTGACCGGCAATAAGAACTCCGGCAGCGTGACCGGAGGTAACGATGCCGGTGGTATCGTGGGAACAGTGTACAATTCTGCGGTCATTATGAACAACAAGAATACGGCGACCTCCTTCTCCGCTACTACGTTTGCGGCGGGCATCGTGGGCAACTATCAAATTACTGAAGTTCCCGCGGCAGCAGTGCCTGCACGGAACAAGCTGACCTTCGGCGATGACAATACCTCCACGGCAACGCTGGAGCAGATCACCGCGCAGTGCAAGGATCGGCTGATCTATACCAACGGGAATGCTATCGAAATAGTAGAGGTTCCCGACCCCACCCCCGAGCAGCCGCCCCGCTACTACTACAACTCCACCACTACCGACACCAAGGCGGACGAGACAAAGGGCTCCCCTAAAACCTTCGACGCGGGCGTGGGTATCTACGCCGTCACCGCCGTCCTCTCCGTCACCGGCATGGCATGGACCGCTAAAAAGCGTCACTGAGAGCAAAAAAAGAAAGCCCGAAAGGGCTTTCTTTTTTACCCAGATGTACCGCTGAGGTATCAAAAAAGGAAAGTAAATGTATATAGCTTGAACGCAAAGCTTCATAGCTTTCGCGTTCTCCCGCCGTGGACATTTGCGGGGAAAATGTTGCAAATTGCCGTTGTGCAATTTAGCAAACGCCCCCGGCGTGCGAATTCGGAAAAGCAAAAAAACGCAGCAAAAAGTGCGAAAAAGGATTTCTGCTATATTTTTTAAGGAAATGGTACCAATACAAGTGAAAAAGTTGCATAAAAAAATTTTTGTACCTGAAATACCGTGGGATATCGTGGCGAAAAATACATTCTAAACGTATGGTACATCTTCCGCGGCTGGGGAAAAACCGGATGTAAATGCCACAAAATGGGAAGTTTTTTCACAAAAAAGTTGCGGGCAAAATAACGAAAAGAACCGGACACTTTTTCAGGCGTACCCAAAAAAAGTGTGAAAATTTGACGTGCGCGCTGTTTTTCTTTATAATATTTCAGGAACAAAAAAGAAGATTTCGAATTTCTCAACAATTCGGAACGGAAAGAGAGAAAAACATGGAAAAATACCTTGTTTTGGCAACCTTTGCAGGGTCTGTCATCGCACTCATCTTCGCCTTCGTCACCGGCAAAAAAGTGCTGAGTTTTGACGAAGGAACCCCGCTTATGAGCAAAATTTCGCAATCTATCCGTGCGGGCGCCAATGCCTACCTGAAGCGGCAATACACCGTTGTAGGTGTGTTTTTTGCCTGTATGATCGTGGTTTTGTGCATTATGGCGGCCTTAAAGTTGCTGACTTGGTTCGTGCCCTTCGCGTTCCTGACCGGCGGTTTCTTCTCCGGCCTCAGCGGCTTTGTCGGTATGCGTATCGCCACCAAGGCCAACTGCCGCACCGCCAACGCCTGCCGCGACGGCCTGAACCGCGGCCTCCGCGTGGCCTTCTCCGCCGGCTCCGTTATGGGATTCACCGTTGTCGGCCTCGGCCTGCTGGATATCAGCGTGTGGTTTATGCTTCTGCGCTTCGTGTTCAAGCTGGAGGCCGCTGACATCACCAGTGCCATGCTGACCTTCGGCATGGGCGCCAGCTCCATGGCGCTGTTTGCCCGCGTGGGCGGCGGCATCTTCACCAAGGCGGCCGATGTGGGCGCCGACCTGGTGGGCAAGGTTGAGGCCGGTATTCCCGAGGACGATCCCCGCAACCCCGCTGTTATCGCCGATAACGTAGGTGACAACGTGGGCGATGTGGCCGGTATGGGTGCGGACCTGTACGAGAGCTATGTTGGCTCCATCATCTCTGCCTCTGCCTTGGGCGTGGCGGCATTCAGCGATCAGGCCTTCAAGGCCATGGCTATTCCCATGGTCATGGCGGCGGTGGGCATCATCTGCTCCATCATTGGCTCTTTCTTCGTCAAGACCGAGGAGAACGCCGACCAGCGCACGTTGCTGAAAGCACTGTCCCGCGGCACCAACCTGGCGGCTATTCTGATTGCTATTATCTCCTTCTTTCTGGTGTGGGCCCTGCTGGGCATCGAGCACTGGGGACTATATGTGGCCATTCTCTCCGGTCTGGTGGCCGGCGTGCTGATCGGCAAGGCCACGGAGTATTACACTTCTGATACCTACAAGCCGACCCAGGAGCTGAGCAGCAAGAGCCAGACCGGCTCCGCTACCATCATCATCGGCGGTCTTGGCCTGGGTATGCTTTCCACGGCGGTGCCCATCGTGATCGTGGCGGTGTGCATCCTGTTGGCGTTCTTCCTCTCCGGCGGCGCAGCCAGCACAGGCATGGGCCTGTACGGCATTGCTTTGGCGGCAGTGGGTATGCTGTCCACGCTGGGCATCACCCTGGCCACCGACGCCTACGGCCCCGTGGCCGACAATGCCGGCGGTATCGCTGAGATGGCTGGCTTGGAGCCGGAGGTTCGCAAGCGCACAGACGCGCTGGACTCTTTGGGCAACACCACGGCAGCTACCGGCAAGGGCTTTGCCATCGGCTCCGCCGCGCTGACGGCTCTGGCACTGATGGCTTCCTATATCGAAAAGGTCAAGGAAGTGGGCGCGAATGTCACCTTTGAGGACTTCTCCCTGATGAACCCCGTGGTGCTGGTGGGCCTGTTTATCGGCGCGTGCCTGCCCTTCGTGTTCGCAGCGCTTACCATGAACTCCGTGGGCCGCGCGGCCCAGAGCGTGGTGCTGGAGGTACGCCGCCAGTTCCGCGAGATCACCGGCCTGATGGAGGGCAAGGCGGATCCTGACTACGCGCGCTGCGTGGATCTGTGCACCAAGGCCAGCCTGAAGGAGATGGTGCTGCCCACCGTTATCGCGGTGGTGACGCCCATTGTGGTAGGTATGATCCTGGGTTTCAAGGGTGTGGTCGGTCTGCTGGCCGGTGCCACCGTTACTGGTTTCCTGATGGCTATCTACATGGCCAATGCCGGCGGTGCCTGGGATAACGCCAAGAAGTACATCGAGGCAGGCAACTTCGGCGGCAAGGGCAGTGATTGCCACAAGGCCGGCGTGGTGGGCGACACCGTGGGCGATCCCTTCAAGGATACCGCCGGCCCGGCCATCAACATCCTCATCAAGCTCCTGAGCATGGTTTCCATCGTGTTCGCAGGGCTGATCGTGAACTATTCCCTGTTGTAATCCATCGTTACCCTCCGCGTAAATTTTACGCATACCAAAACATTGAGGAGCCGCGGCGTTGCCGCGGCTCCTCAGTGTTTTTTCATCAAATTGTTTCAGTTCTGCCGCCGGATCTCCCCCTCCGTCACAGTGGGATAGCGGATGAGTCTGTCCCCGTCCAGGTCCTCCCGGTGCATGTCCACGGCGGTGATCTGCCGGTTATCGTAAGTGGTGTAGTAGTAGATCCCCCGGTCCGCGTTCCAGCAGGCGGAGTACAGGGTCATCTCATAGGCCCCGTCCGCCACCTGGCAGCAGCCGCGCTGCTGCTCCACGGAGCCCAGGATGTGAAACATCTGGCTCACGCTCTCCCGCTCTCCCGGCCCGGACAGGGCGTTCAGCCGGGTAAACGCAGCCCGGACAAATCGGGATTGGCTGGACAAATCCCCGGGGAGGCCCATGCCGCCCATGCCCCGGCTGTATAGATCCAGCCCCAGCACCCCGGCAAATACACCCTCCGGCTGGCTGCTGGATACACCGGCGTAGTTGTTCAGAGCAAAAAGCTGCATAGGAAACGGCGGGTTATTGGTCAGCACACCCACGGGGTTATCATATATGTGCAGCCCATCCTCCGTGGATTCCACCACTATGCATGCCTCCCTGTCCGCGATCATCCAGTGCAGCTGCGCCGTCGGGAGCTGTGGGGAAAAGGGCGTCCCCGTGATGACCATGCCGGATAAAGCCGCTTTTGCCTCCCACACGGATCCGCACCGGCCCAGGATCCACGGGATCAGCTCAAACTGCGCCACATACGCCGCATCCTTTCCGCGCACGGCGTCTCTGTAAACCGCGTTTCCCACAAAGTTGAGCCCCGCCATGCCCAGCCCCTTTTCATTCACTGCGTCATAGTAAAGGGGATCCCCCTCCGCCACAAAGGCCATACCGATCATAGCATAGTGGGATTCCATAGTGCCCCCATGGAGAAAGGCAAAGGGGTAATTCCTGGGCGTTACGGTGACCTCCTCCCCGTAGGAGAACTCATAGTCCAGGTTTCTGCCCATGTAAAAGTCCTTCGTTTGGTAGGTTGCCGCTGTACACATACTCGCACCTCATTTTCGGTCAAATTTTTACTTCTCTTTTTTATTATACCTCCCAGGCCCCGGAATTAACAGCCCTTTTTCACCC
>ERZ779855.180-NODE-180-length-55612-cov-12.485429_pt1 | contig 55612 bp, 43 predicted proteins | sample MGYA00511370_ERZ779855 | MGnify/ENA primary metagenome ERZ779855 (study PRJEB29588, sample SAMEA1967319) | human gut metagenome | biome: human gut; feature: human-associated habitat; material: faeces | place: Denmark | collected 2008/2010 ...
GACTCGGCAAGCTATGCGCTGCGTTCGGCCCGCGTAAAAATGGCCAAAGGAGTCAATGTAAACTGGATTCGCCACCTGGCGATCGAAGCCGACAACCGATTGACGGCCGACTCGCTGTGGTTCCCGCAGCGGGAGAAGATGACCGCCGATTTTACGCTGACCAAATCCGACTCCTCGAAGATGATCGCTTTCCTGGGCAGCCACGAGGTAACCTATTCCGACGTAAAGTTCGACACGCCGATCCCCAAACAGGTTCTGGGTACGTCAGCCAGCGTGATCCTCTCGGACGATGCCATTTCGGGCAAGCAGGTCGAATGGGACTCGCTGCGTCCCTACACCCTCACCCAAAAGGAAAAGGCCATCTATCAAATGGTCGATTCGATCCAGCAGGTCCCCCTCTATAAAAACATATACACCGTCCTCAATACTATCATCGGAGGCTACTACAACACCAAATACGTCGGCATAGGTCCCTACTCCAAAGTAATCAGCTTCAACCGACTGGAGGGCGCCCGTTTCCAGATAGGCGCACGCACGACCAAAGAGTTCAGCCGCCGCGTACGGCTCTCGACCTACCTGGCCTACGGCACCCGCGACGAGGACTTCAAGGGAGCTGCGGAGGTAGAGTTGATGCTGCGCCGACAACTGCTGCGCAAACTGACGGTCACCTACCGCAACGACGCGATACAGCTCAGCTCGGGTGTCAGCGCCCTCTCGGAAAACAACATCCTAAGCTCGATCTTCTCCCGAGGCGGCACCTCGCGGCTTTCGACTATCGAGGAAGGGATCGCCCTCTACGAACACGAGTGGCTGCACGGGATCAGCAGTTCGTTCGAGCTGCGGGGCCGTCACATCTCCTCGAACCGCTACGTACCGATGATCCTGCCGGACGGGCGTTCGCTGCATGGCATCAACGACGCTTCGGTACGGATCGGACTGCGGCTGTCCAAAGACGAAACGATCGTCCGCACGCCGTTCGAAGTCCGGCACATGGGTTCGAAATACCCGATTTTCTCTTTCGATTTCATCGGTGCGAAAAAAGGCATACTGCCCACCAGCTACGACTATCTGCGGCTCGAAGGCCGCATGCAGTACCGGCTCAACCTGCCGCCTGTGGGATACTCGCGGCTCATGCTCGAAGGCGGCAAGATCTTCGGCAAGGTTCCCTACCTGCTGCTGAAGCTGCACGAGGGAAACGGCACCTATTTTTACGACCGCTATGCCTTCTCGTGCATGAATTTCTACGAATTCTCGTCGGACGCCTGGATTTCGTTCTTCTACGAACACCACTTCAACGGATTCCTGCTGGGCCGCGTACCGCTCCTCAAAAAACTCAACTGGCGCGAAGTCTTTGTTTTCAAGGGAGTTTACGGCACCCTTTCAGCCCGCAACGACGGCAGTCTTCCGAATACGAAAGCGGTCATGCTCTTTCCGGTGGGAATGTCGTCGGTCGAACACCCTTACCTCGAAACCGGCTTCGGCATCGAGAACATCTTCCGTCTGCTGCGCGTGGATTTCATTTGGCGGCTCACACACCACCGCCCCATCCCCGGACTGTCGATCCCGACCTTCACGGTCAATTTCAGTCTTAACCTCAAATTTTAAGCGTGAGTATATATTAGGTACCTCTTCAGGTACGCAGCGTCCAAATCCTCTCCGAAGAGGGGATTCAGGAGAGGATCGGAATTACGGATGCGGCCACAGGCCGCAATAAACGGACCTCGAGTTCGATGCCGCGATCGTCGGAAAGGGTACTAAAAAACTACAATCGCCATTTTAGACTACGGCCCCGCCTCGAAGTGCTACGCTGCAATTTCCCGGTCGTTTCGGCGGCAACTCCCGGAAATATGATTACTTTTGCGACTCAAAAAACAACAAAATGATACGGGGAGTCCTGTTCGATATGGACGGCGTACTGGTAAACAATACCCAGGCACACGTCAAGGCATTCGAGATATTCTGCGAGCGTTACGGCGTCGAAGATTGGCAGCACAAGCTCCAGACCGCTTTCGGCATGGGCAACGACGACATCATGCGCCTGATCCTGCCCGAAGAAATCATACGCGAAAAGGGAATGAAAGCGCTCGGCGAGGAGAAAGAAGCCATCTACCGCGAAGTCTATGCTCCGGAAATCCGCCCCGTACGGGGGCTCGTGGAACTGCTCGAAGAGCTGCGCCGTCGCGGAATCCGCTGCGCCGTCGGTTCTTCAGGCCTGCCGCGAGAACGTCGATTTCGTCCTCAGCAACTGCGGTATCACCGACTACTTCTCCTGCATCGTCAGCGGCGACCGGGTGACCCGCTGCAAGCCCGACCCGGAAATATACCTGCTGGCAGCCGAAGGACTGCACCTGCCTTCGGCCGAATGCCTTGTATTCGAGGATGCCCGGGTCGGCATCACTGCTGCCCGCCGGGCCGGAGCAGGCCGCATCGTGGCCCTGGCAACGACTCTACCCCGTCATACGCTCGCAACCCAAACGGAAGCCGATGTCGTCATCGACGATTTCGCCTCGATAACCGATCTCGATGCCCTGCTGTCATGAACCGCGCCCTCGCCACCATCGCCCTGCTGATCCTCTCCAATACCTTCATGACATTGGCTTGGTACGGGCATATCGCTTTCAAATCGAAGATAGAACGCTTCGGGATGCTGTCCATCATCCTGCTCAGCTGGGGCATCGCCCTGTTCGAATACTGTTTCCAGGTCCCGGCCAACCGCATCGGCAGCTCCCAACTGGGAGGCCCCTTCTCGATCTGGGAACTCAAAGTGATCCAGGAGGTCATCTCCCTGCTGGTCTTCACGGTCTTCGCCGTCGTCTTCATGAAATCGGACACCCTGCGGTGGAACCATCTGGCGGGTTTCGTCTGCCTGATTCTGGCCGTCTATTTCATCTTCCGCAAATAGCCACTTGGCAAAGCAATGTTTTTCAATGAATTACAGAATTCATTGAAATTTATTTCCGATTTCGTTTGCGAATAATCCCGGAAAAGCAATACCTTTGCACCCGCAAGGTTCGGACTTGGAATCACTTTTCCAAGCCGATTAATAGGGAATGCCGTGAAAATCGGCGACAGTACCTGCTGCTGTGAGTTTCAGCCCCGAAAGGGCGGCTCCGCACACTCTTTGCCACTGGCGATACCGCTGGGAAGGCGCTGCGGAGGGAACGAGTCAGAAGACCTGCCTTGACAATCAGGATTTACACCCGCGGGTTTCGGGTAGAAATCATGCAAGATAGTCTTCTGCGCACTATTTTTCCATGTATTTCTTCATACGTACCCTCGCGTGTAAGTTCCGAAGGAACCTAAACGACAGGAGTATCGATGACCTACGGCTATTTTACGGCTGACATTTCGACGGACGCGGCATACGCCCGCCCCACCGACCGTCGCAAGTCTGCGCTTCGAGCGTTCACCGGAGAGAACTTCCCATCTGCTCCGGCGGACGCTTTTCCCATTTCAGCACCTCCAAAGATTCGAAAATATTCAACCAATAAATCAACTGAACTATGAAAAAAATCTTTACGCTGTTAGCTCTCGCTGCCTGCTGCGCAGCAATGACCTGGAGCTGTTCGGACGACAAGTACGACGACACCGAAATCCGCCAGGAGATCGAAAACCTCAAACAGGAGATCGCTTCGATGAAGGAACAGGTCAACTCGCTCAAGACGATCATCGACGCCCTGAACGAGAACAAATTCATCACCAACTACACCGAAGCGGCAGACGGAAGCTGTACGATCACTTTCAATGACGGCAAGACCATCACGCTGCACAACGGCAAGGACGGCGCAGCGGCTCCGGTCATCGGAATCGCACAGTTCGAAGGCATCTACTACTGGACGCTGGGCGGCGATGACCAGTGGTTGCTCGACGATAACCAGAACAAGATTCCGGTTGCGGGCCAAAACGGTAAAACCCCGACCATCAACAAGGACGGCTATTGGGAGATCGACGGCGAAACCATCAAAGGCGAAGACGGACAGCCGATCAAAGCGGTCGGTAAGGACGGTGCGAACGGCGATAAGGGAGAAGACGGCGACTCTTTCTTCAAAAGCGTCGTACAGGACGATGACAACGTAACCTTCACGCTCACCAACGGCGATCAGATCGTTCTGCCCAAAGCCAAGGAGGTGAATTTCGTCATCGAGCGCACATCGCTGACGCTGAAATTCGGCGCTTCGCAGGACCTCGCCGTTACCCAAAAAGGCGTTGAAAACCTCGCCATCGCCAAACCCGACGGCTGGCGCGCCTGGCTCGAAGGCGATGTGCTGACCATCACAGCCCCTGCCAAGGAGAACGTATATGCCGAAACCTCGGGTGAAGTATCCGTCGTAGCCGTAGGCGCTACCGCAACGGTCATAGCCAAGGTTCAGGTACTCGCCACCGATGAAATCCTCGGCGGCGCAGGCGCCGGATCGAGCGAATGGGAAGAGTGGAACTAACGGATAAAAAGGAGATTACCGATGAAAAACTACTTATACATATTGTGCGCATTCCTGCTCGCATTCGCAGGATGTACGAAAGATGCGGACGTAGAACCTATCGCCCCCGCCCCTGATGAAAATGCACAGGTCGTGCTGACCGGATTCTCCGGCCGGGGCACCCGCACCGGTTTCGGAGGAGCCGAAGACGGAGCCGTTCCATTCCTGTGGAGTGCCGGCGACTACATCTGGGCAAGCAATACCCGGAGCGAAGCCATCGCCGAAGGCGGCAGCCAGGCGACATTCGTTTTCGAATCCCTCGAAACGGCCGACACGTACGACGTATTCTACAACCTGACCGGCCCGGCGGCCGCAACAGCCCTGATCCCGGCCGAGCAGACACAGCAGGCAGCCGGCGAACTGAACCTGGGCCAAAACGGTGACTTCGGCTATGCGAAGGCGCAGAACGGAACCTTCACGCTCGAGCATGCGACCTCCTACGTCTGGTTCGACACCTATTCGAGCGATGTCACCTCGAACCTGCTCTCGATCACCTTGAGCGTATCGGGCGGTCAGACCATCGCCGGCGAAGCCGCTTTCGCCGACGGAAAGCTGGGCGACTGCAAAGGCTCTTCGTCCGTCACCCTGTCGTTCGGCGAAGAGGGTGTCGCCCTGCCTTCGCAGAGCAACGATACCGACGTGTTCGCCGCCATGGTGCTCTACCCCGCCGATCTTTCGACGGCAACGGTTTCGATCGTCTATAAATTCGCCGACGGTTCGGTTTATCTGCAAACCAAATCAGGCAAAACGCTTACCCCAGGCCACACGCTGCGCCTCTCGACACAGATCGCCAAGTCCGACTGCAAAAGCTCCGGCGCATTCTTCATGACCGAAGCCGGTGTTGCGGAAGAGCTGCCGACCGAGCCGATCGGCTACCTGAAAGTCGTTACCCTGGGCGAATCGACCCTCTCGGCCGAAGAACTCACCTCGATTGCAGGCAACCTTGCAAACGGTGCGGTCATCGACCTGGGTGAAGCTACCTTCGCCACGACCGAATTTCCGATGGACTTCGCCCGCAAGACCAATCTCCAGGAGATCGCACTGCCCCGGAACATCCTGACCTTCGCTTCCGACACCTATTCAGGCGCTTTCTATAATTGTACGAACCTAAAAAGGGCAACTCTTCCGGAAGGTCTGACAGCCATCGGAGCGAACTGTTTCCGGGAGTGCTCCAAACTGGAATCCATCGACCTTCCCGCCACAGTAGGCAGCCTGGGCAACCTCGCGTTTTACAACTGCAAGGCCTTGACTGCGATCGTAATTCCCGAAGGAGTGGAAACGATTCCGCGAAGTCTGTTCGCCAACTGTTCGGCACTGACCAGCGCAACCCTTCCTTCGACCCTGAAAAGCATGGAAAGCGAAGCCTTCAGTTCGACCGGACTCAAAGAGATCACGATTCCGGAAGGAGTGACTTCACTGGGCAACAACCTGTTCAACGCCTGCAAATCGCTGGAAAGCGTACAACTTCCCGATGCACTGACCGCGATCCCGTCCAAGCTGTGCTATAATTGTTCGGCACTCACGACGGTCAATATGCCTTCCAAACTGGAAACCGTCGGGAGCGACGCCTTTTACCAATGCAGCAAACTGCAGGACGTAACCTTCCCCGAAACGCTACAATCCCTCGACGAACGCTCGTTCGGCGGCTGCAGCGCCTTCACCCGCATTATTATCGATATCCCCGCGATCGCCAATTACGCCTTCTGGAACTGTGCCAACGTCACCTCGATCGATCTGGGCGAAAAGGTGACCTCGATCGGACGCAACGCCTTCATTTCGGCAAGCAATCTGCAAACCATTACCTGCCGGGCCGAGAATGCGCCCTCGCTGGGAAACTCCGCTTTCGGCAGCGCCGGCAGCAAAGTGGAAGGTGCAAAAATCCTCTATGTTCCGGCTGCGTCCTACGATGCCTATGAAACGGCCTGGACGGACGTAACCTCGCAGGGATATGCGCTGCAGGACATCAACGACCAGCAACTGACGGACGGCATCTACTATCGTGCTTCGCGCGAGGCCGACTGGGTTCCGACCCTGCCCGCGACATTCACCGCACTGTATGTGCGCACCGTAGGCGACAATGCAGCCCTTCCCGCCAGCCAGTTCAATACCGTCATCACCAAAATCTCGGCACAGTCCGCTCCCGTGACACTTGATCTGAACATGGCGAAATTCGAAGCCACGGAATTCCCGACAGGATTAGCCGGCAACGCCAAACTGGGCACGATCAAATTCTTCGAGAATACGGCATCGATCGCAGCCGGAGCCTTCAAAGGCTGTACGGCCCTGACCAAGGCGACCGTTCCGACCGGTGTCGAAATCATCGGCGAAAGCACGTTCGAAGGATGTACAGCGCTGGCATCCCTCACCCTGCCGTCGAGCGTTAAAACCGTCGGCGACAAAGCGTTCAAGAGTTGCGCCGCCCTTGCGGATGCCGACCTCGCCTCGATAAACAGCATCGGAATCGAAGCGTTCGCCGGCACGGGTCTCACCTCGGCGAAAATCTACGCCACGACACTCGGAGAGAAGAGCTTCCGCGACTGTACCGAACTCACGGCCATTACCCTCGGTTCGGCAACGACCATCCCGGCCGAAATGTTCGCCGGCTGTACGGCTATTACGACCGTCACCATTCCCGCTTCGGTTCAGACAATCGGCGCGAGCGCTTTCGAAGGCTGTTCCAAGCTGGCGACCCTGACATTGGGTTCTGGCGTGACAACCCTCGGCGATCGTGCTTTCGCCGACTGCGGCCTGACGGCACTCGCCCTGCCCGACAACGTTACCACGCTGGGTGACGGAGCCTTCAGCAACAACCCCAATATCGCTACGCTCCAATTCGGTGCAGGCCTCACCGCTATCAGCGACAATGCCTTCGCAACGAACGACGCGATCGAAAACCTGACCATTCCGAAAACGATCGTGACGATCGGTGCGGGTTCTTTCTCCGACTGGTCGAAGCTGACCAAATTGACCATCTCGGGCAACACGCTGACTTCGATCGGCAGCAAGGCCTTCGAAAACGCCGCACTGCTCGCAGACGTCTATGCGGAACCGACGACGGCCCCTGCGGTACAGGCCGACAGTTTCTCCGGCGCGGGTACTTCGGTACAAGGCAGCAAAACGTTCCACGTAGCATCGGTCGAAGCCTACTCCTCCTGGACCACAGCCGCCAGCGGCTATACGATGGAGGCGCTCGGTCCCGACTACCTGAGCGAAGGCCTTTACTACCGCGCTTCCGGCGAAGATCCCTGGAAATCAGAAATTCCGCAAACCTTCACTACGCTGTACGTCAAGACCGTCGGCGACAATACGGTGATGACGGCCGCTCAAATGAAATCCGTAGCCGATGCAGTTCTGGCTCTCGCGGCCCCTGCCACGGTGGATTTCTCCGAAGTCGTCTATGAATCGACAACTTTCCCGAATTCGTTCAAGTCGAATGCGAACCTCGCAGGCATCGTATTCCCGCAGAACGTCACGGCGACCGCTTCGGCTGCCTTCCAAAAAACGGGCATGACTTCGGTAACGGTACTGAAAGACATCAGCTACGGATCGAACGCTTTCGACTCCTGCGCATCGCTCGTCAGCGTGACTGTCGAGGAGGGTGTGACCGAAATCGGCAACTACATGTTCCAAAACACCAAACTGACCGACGTAACCCTGCCCAATTCCGTCACGAAGATCGGAGCAAGCGCATTCAACGGCTGCTCGCTGACAACGATCAACTTCGGTCAGGGTGTAAAAACGATCGAGAATTCCGCATTCCAAAATTGCGGAGAGCTGACCGAGATCATCCTCCCGGATGCCACGGAAACACTCGGGCAGAATGCCTTCGGAGATTGTCCAAAACTGGCTAAGATTTCGTTAGGCAAGAATATGAAAACACTCGAAGCATACTGTTTCGTCGGCTACTCGAAAGGCTGCCCCTTGCTGGGTGACATCATCTGTCGGGCAACTACCCCGCCGACCCTGAAGGACGACTACGGTACCGGTCCCTTCGGCGGCGGTTGGAGTCCCGTTGCAGGCAAAGACGTCCCTGCTGAGAACCGGATCATCCACCTTCCGAAATCGGCCGATCTGGTCGGCGGTACGGGAGCCTACGCCGACTCTTCGTGGGTTAAATTGACCTCCTCAACTTATGGATTCGCCTTCAAATACGATGTGGAAGGCTAACACTAAAATAGAATGATCGCGCGGTGAAAATGTCGGCAATCCTCCCCGGATTGCAGGCATTTTCATCCGCATTTAATCGAATCGCCATGAAAAAATTACTATACATCCTCGCAGGACTCGGCCTGGCGGCCTGCACCTCGGACATCGAGGAACTTCCCGAAGTCGGTCCCCAACCCGGACGGGAGGTAGCCCTCACGGGTATTTCCGGCACCGCGAGCCGCACTCAATTCGTGCCTGGCGACGGGACCGAAATTCAATTTCAATGGAGCACCGGCGACCGAATCTGGGCAGGCGGCGTACAGAGCGCCGAAGCGGGAACGGACGGCAATGTCGCCGACTTCGGATTCACGAACCTCCCGGGGGATGCACCCTACCGGATTTATTACAACATGACCGGCACCGACGCCGAAGCCGTCGTTCCGACCGAACAACGCCAGGCGGAGCCGGGCAAACTGCAACTCGGACCGAACGGCGATTTCGGCTATGCCACGACCGACTCCGAAGGACGATTCACCCTCTCGCACGCCACCGCTTACGTCTGGTTCAACCCCTGGTCGCAGGACGTGAAGGAGAAGCTCGTTTCCGTCACGCTGGCAGCGACCGACGCCTCGACCGTACTGACCGGTACGCGCACCTTCGACGGCACCGGATTCAGCGATGCGACCGATGCGAACAACGCCGTAACGCTTTCGTTCGGCAAGGAGGGTGTCGAACTGCCCGCGACGAGCAGCACCGCGAGCGTATTCGCCGCAGCGGTCGTCTATCCGGCGGATTGCAGCGCAGAGGAAATACACGTAACCTACACCTTCGCCGACGGCAGCGTCTATACCGAGACCAAAACCGGACGCAATTTCGAAGCGGGCCGTATCTACCGCCTGACGACCGAGATTACCAAGCGCGACGGAGGCAGCCTCGAAATTCAGGGGCTGGAGGATTCGGACGAACCCGTTTGTATGAAATACGGCGCTTCGGAAGCGTATGCACTGACGGCCGGAGGATGGATTCCCACGGTCGAAATGACATCGGCACCGGCAGGCTGGACGGCCGATTTCGATATCGCACGGCGTTCGCTCCTGATCGCTCCTCCTGCGGAATACACCGACGGAATGGATTTGGAAAACACCGTAACGATCCAGTCCGACGACAAACCGATCCTCTCGCAGGAGTACTACGTGCTCGACTTCACCCATCCCGAAGGCACGTTCGTCCTCATAGAGGGCAACATGACCTCGGAGAACGGCACGATCGTCTATTTCGACCAACACATGCGCTATCATGAAAAGGTTTACGAGGAGATCAACGACAACGAAATCGGCAACGTCCTTCAGGATATGTACCTGGCCAACGGCAAGATCTACTTCATTACCCAAAACGGCAAGACAAGCAGCATGGGAACTACATTCAACGGCGACGGACGCTTCGTCGTCTGCGATGCCCACACGATGAAACGCCTCGTGGCACGCGACATGCCGTTCTACGCAAACATCGATACCTCTACGGGTGCCACCCAAAGTTCAAAATCGACCCTCTGCTGGCCGCAGCACATCGTGGTCGTAAGTCCCGAAAAAGCCTACATCCAATATTCCACGGCCGACAACGAATCCCATTCGGGCATCCGTATCGTGGACCTTCAGACCAATATCATCCGTACGAGCGACATCCCGGGTACATTCGGCGTCTTCACGAAAACGGGGGCGACCAAGGCCCGCATGATCTTCTCGCGCGGCAAGGTCTTCGCCGGACGCGGCAATTCGGTGATCGTCCTCGATCCCGCGACGGATGCCGTAATCAAAACCGTCACCTACGAAAACCGCCAGGTGAAAGACCTCGCAAAGGGTTACGATGGGAAAATTTATGCTATCTTTACGGGCGAATTTACCGGAAACTCGGGCATGACCGGTGCGGCGAGCTTCACCAAACCGGCTATGATCGTAGCGTTGGACGCGAACGGCGAGGTCGTTTCGGAAACGAACCTGCCCGAACAGATCGAACTGCGCACGGGCACGGCTTCGCCGACAGTGCAGATGTGTGCGAGCTTCACGCAGCCGCACCTCTATTTCATCGGCAAACAGGACTTCAGCGCCTATGAAGCGATGCGTTACAACTACGAAACCGGCAAGGTCAATTGGGACTACATCACGGCAGACCTCGATGCGGATCATTCGGGCGGCGACATCATCTACGGCTACATGGGCGTACACCCGACGACCGAACAGTTATGGGTCGGCAAATCGACCTATACGCAGAGCGCCGTCCATGTCTATGACGTATCGCGGAGCGATGCCCTGGAGTTTTCGAGCTTCTATCAGAAGAAAGCGAGTCCGGCAGGCGTGGATTTCGCCTACCGTTTCTCGGACGAATGGATAAACAAATAGAATTATGTTCAATGGGTTGAAAAGAGGAATCGTAATCTGTGCATGCGCGGCGCTGGCCGTGTCGTGCATGGATTACGGTCCGATAGAGAAAGAGGATTTCGAAATCGACAACGCAGGTTCGGGCGACGAGGTGACCGGCAAGGGGCTCTTCATCACCAACGAAGGGAATTTCATGTACGGCAATGCCTCGCTCTCCTATTACGATCCGGAGAAAAAACATGTCGAGAATGAAGTTTTCGCCAGAGCCAACGCCATCAAGTTGGGCGACGTCGCGCAGTCGATGGTCATCCGCAACGGTATCGGTTGGATCGTAGTGAACAACTCGGGCGTGATCTATGCGATCGACATCAACACCTTCAAGGAGGTGGGACGCATCACGGGCTTCACTTCGCCCCGCTACATCCATTTCCTGAGCGACGAAAAAGCCTACGTCACCCAAATCTGGGATCCGCGCATCTACATCGTCAATCCCAAGACCTACCAGATCACCGGCTATGTCGAAACGGATATGGATTTCGAAACCGGTTCGACTGAACAGATGGTGCAATACGACAAATACGTCTTCACCAACTGCTGGTCGTACCAGAACCGAATCCTGGTGATCGACACCGAAACCGACAAGGTCTGCGACCAGATCACCGTGGGCATCCAGCCCACCTCGCTGGTCATGGACAAGTACAACAAGATCTGGACGGTGACCGACGGCGGCTACGAAGGTTCGCCCTACGGACACGAGGCGCCATCGCTCTACTGCATCGACGCCGCAACCCGCAAGATCGAGAAACAGTTCAAGTTCAAATTCGGCGACTGGCCCTCCGAAGTGCAGCTCAACGGCACACGCGACACGATCTACTTCATCAACAAGGCGGTCTGGCGCCTGCCGGTAACGGCCGACAAGTTTCCGGTAAAACCATTCCTTCCCTACAACAATACGCTCTACTACGGACTGACGATCAACCCCGTCAATTCGGAAGTCTATATCGCCGACGCGATCGATTACGTGCAGAACGGTGTCGTACTGCGCTATTCGCCCGACGGCGAACTGCTCGACGAATTCTATGTCGGGATCATCCCCGGCGCCTTCTGCTGGCGCTAATCATATAATAAGAATCATCATCCATGAACAAAATACGGATCTATTTCATATTGCTCGCTCTGACGGCGGTCGCCTGCAACAAGGACGAGCTCATCACCACCGATGTCGAACAGGTGCCGATCATCACGTTCGACACCGACCCGGCCGTCTATCCCGTCAAGGTCGGCCGGGAGTTCACCATTACGCCCTCCTACCAGTTCGTCGATCGGGCCGTTTACTCATGGAAACTGGAAGAAACGGGCAAAATCATCTCGACCGAACCGCAGCTCACCTACCGGTTCGACTCCGGCAATGAAATTTCGGAAGGCGTCAACGGCTACTACATCGACCTGGAGGTAACCACCCCGAACGGCACGACCGTCGAAACGGTTCTCGTCGAGGTACAGGAGCTGCTGCCGCCCCTGATCTCTTTCCCCATGCAGACCGACGGGCTGGAGGTCGTGAAAGGACGCAAATACGAATTCGCGCCCACCGTACAGTCGGCCGAGAACAGCAATTTTCTCTGGACGCTGCGCCGTCCGGGTGCCGCCGAAGCCGAACCGGTCGGCGATGAGGCCGTCTATGAATTCTGCGAGGAGGTCGCCGGAACATACGAAGTCACTCTGCGCACGGAAAACGAGGACGGCTCGGACGAAATGACAATCGAGGTGGAGGTGGTCGATGCACTGGCGGTATCGGCTACGGCGGTACCTATCGGACGCAAATACGACGGTCTGACCCGCACCGTATCGCTCGACCACACGATCACTCTGCAGCCATCCATCTGGAACGGCACCAACCCCAAGTTCAGTTGGACGATCGACGGACAAGAGGTCGGGACCGAGCTTTCGTACACCTATACCCCGACCGAAACAGGGATCAAAAAGATCGTTTTCACCGTAACGGACACCACCGACGAACCCGAAGTGACCCTCTCGAAGTGCATCACGCGCACCAATGAAACCCGGGCTACGCTGGAGTTCACCGTCGAATGCCACGGCGAAGAAGAGTCGCACCGCCGCCCGGCTTCGGGAGCCAGCAGCGCGACGTGGAACCGGGTGTACGAATATACACCAGCCCCGGGACAGTTCATCAACGAACTGGTTTCGGGCGGATTCACCGGTACGGAGACCACCCCCGAAGCGGCAGTCGCCTACGCCGAAAAACGGATGCGGAAAAACACCTGGGTATCGCTCGGCGGCTGGGGCGGCTACATCGTCGTGGGCTTCGACCACAGCATCGACAACTCCTCGTCCGGATACAAGGGAGGCTATAACTTCTCGATCACGGGCAACGCCTTCAAGGGTTCATCCGAACCGGGTATCGTCTATGTGATGCAGGACACCAACGGCAACACCCTGCCCGACGACGAATGGTACGAACTCAAAGGATCGGAGTTCGGCAAGGAGGAGACCGTTCAGGATTACGCGGTCACCTATTACCGGCCGACCTACTCGGGAGCCGACGTACAATGGAAGGACAACCAGGGCGTCAAGGGCAAGATCGACTACCTGAAACAGTACCACGACCAGCCCAGCTACTACCCGGCGTGGATCGGCACGGACAGCTATACGCTTTACGGTCCCTGCCTGAAGAGCCGCACCTACGACCAGTCGGGCAACGGCTCCTACTGGGTCAATGGCGAATACGACTGGGGCTACGCCGACAATTTCGGCAACGACCGTCTTTCGGAGGACGACAATGCCGCAGCAGGCGCCATGAAGGTCTATTTCAAAATCTCGAACGCGGTCGATAAGAACGGACAGCCCGCCAACCTCAAATACATCGACTTCATCCGGGTACAGACCGGCGTCAATGCCAAAGCCGGCTGGCTGGGCGAGAACTCCACGGAGGTATTCGGATTTACGGACGAAAACATCAACCAGGGCAAATAGGCGGGAATATGAAAATAACAGGTATAATCTGCTGCCTCGCACTACTGTGCACGGCATGCAGCGAAGAGAAGACCGAACTGCCCTGGGGCAGCGACAACTACATAGTATCGTTTTCGCTGACTACCGGCGCCGACACCTACCCGGCCGTCATCCGCGACGGCCGGATCACGGTGAGCATCCCCTATAACGTATCGTTGGAAGGCGCACAGGTATCCTACGAATTATGCGAGCATGCCTCGATCTACCCCGACCCGGCGACTGTCGCCGACTGGAACCAGGAGTGGCAGTTTTTGGTAAGCTCCTACGACAATCAAAACGACCGCACCTACCTCTATACGGTAGAGCGCACCGACATTGCGACCGATGGCAGTCTGACACTTCGGACGCAGGCCGAAGTGGACGCTTTCGCCCGGAGCGGAATCAACACCGTCGAAGGCAACCTCACCATCGGAGGCGAGGACGAAGAAAACCCCGTCACGAATCTGGACGGGTTGAAAAACCTCGTTTCGGTCCGCTGCGACCTGACGATCACCGCCGCCTATACGGGTGAAACATTGGCCGGACTGGAAAACCTGACCGCCTGCGAATCGCTGCGGATCGGCAGCGCGGCCCATCCCAACGAAACGCTCAGGCAGCTTTCACTCCCGGCCCTGAAAGAGATCAAAGGCGACCTGTGCGTCTACGGCACGGCTCTGCAAACGGCGGATTTCAAATCCCTGCAAAGCGTCGCCGGGCACTTCGTCCTCCAGTCGGACGCCCTGCTCCAACTGACGGCCGACGAGCTGACCACCGTTGCCGGGAATATGACGCTGATCGGAACGACCGCAGACGAAGCCAAAGCCCCGTGCGAACAGATGTATTTTCCGAAACTGCAACGCATCGACGGGACGCTTACCCTCTCCCGCTTCGACCGGTTATCGGGACTGGGCACCACGTTCGGTGTTCTGACCCAGGCCGGAGCGCTTCGCTACGAACATCTCGCTCTGGCCAATACGTTCGAATTTCCGCTGATCGAAACCACCGGGAACATCACCGTCACCGACTGCCCTATTTTGCGATCGGTCCTGCTGCCGGCACTCACCGACGCCGGATCGCTCGAAATTACGGGGTGTCCGGCCATCGAAACATTATCCTTCCCGAAAGCGGAGCGTTTCGACGGCGACGTTAGCCTGGCAACGCTCCCCGCGATCAAGGATTTCGGGGAATTCCTTCCGGCGCTCAAAGCCATTTCAGGCGACCTGTCGATCGACGACCTGTCGTCGCTCGAAGGCGTACTGGATCTCTCGGGATGCACTTTTTCTCCGAACAGTACGCTCGACCTGCGTCTGGTCGCCGCGACGCGACTGACGGAGCTCCGGGGCGGCGATTTCGGCGGCTCGCTGCGGATCGACGCCTCGTCGCTGACGCCGCAACCGGAAGCGATGCCTTTCGAAATCACCGGGTTCAAAAGCCTCGATACCCTGCGGATCGCCGGATTCACGCATATTTCTGCACTCTCTTTGCCGACGGAAAGCTGCGATGATCTCACGATCGAAAATTGCGGATCGCAAGCCCCGTTCACGCTCTCGCTGCCGAATCTCGTCGAAGTGCGGGGAACGCTTCTCTGCCGCAACTGCGGCAAGGCAGGCGAAGCGAATTCGGCTTCGTTTCCCCGGCTGAGAAACATCGGCCGGCAGCTCTCGTTCTACGTAGGTGCCTCGTCGTTCACCGCCCTCGAATTTCCGCTGCTGGAAACCATCGGCAACGGAGAGCCCGTTTCGGATGATCCGGCAGACGACTACGCCCTCTACACGATGCCTTCGGGTTGCGCGGGTGAATTCATCCTGCCGAGCCTGCAACGGGTAAACGGCAGCATGCTGGTATCCACCTGGAACACATCGACCGATCGGGCCGTCGCGTTCCGCTTCCCCTCCCTGCAGAGCGTCGCGGGAGAAATCAGCGTCGGACACACGGCCTACAAAAACAGATCGGTCGCAACGCTCGATTTCTCTGCCCTGACCGCTGCCGGGGCGATCCGCATCGGCAACCTCTCGTCGGTAACGGATTTCTCGACCTTCACGCAGGTCCTTCCCCGACTCTCCGAACAGACCTGGAGCGTAACGGACTGCGGCTATAACCCTACGTATCAACAAATGCTCGACGGCGAAACCGGAGCCGAATCCAAATGATGAAACACCTATTGACAATCGTACTGTGCCTCACAACGCTCACCGGGCTTGCACAGGAGGAGAAAATCAAAAAAAGCGAGTGGTGGAACGGCAATCCTTCGTATGCCGTTCCCATCCGCGAAGTCAATGTCACGGCACGGCGGCCGATGAAGGAGATCGGCATCCAGAAAACCCAGCTCGACACTACGATATTGCATGAAAACATCGCACTCTCGATGGCGGACATCCTGACTTTCAACACGTCGATTTTCGTCAAACAGTACGGCCGCGCCACCCTTTCGACCGTAGCGTTCCGCGGTACGTCACCCTCGCATACGCAGGTGACGTGGAACGGTATGCGAATCAACTCCCCGATGCTGGGCATGACGGACTTCTCGATGATCCCCTCCTACTTCATCGACGACGCCTCGCTGCTGCACGGCACCTCTTCGGTCAATGAGGCGGGCGGCGGCCTGGGCGGGGCAGTCAAGCTCTCCACGCGCCCTGCCGATGCGGACGGTTTCAACCTGCAATACACGCAGGGTGTCGGCTCGTTTTCGACTTTCGACGAGTTTTTGCGCCTCACCTACGGCAACGACCGCTGGCAAACTTCGACACGCGTCGTCTATTCCTCCTCGCCGAACGACTTCAAGTACAGAAACTACGATAAAAACGTGCTTATCCTGGACGATGACCACAACATCATCGGCTCCTACTACCCGATCGAACGTAACAAAAGCGGTGCATACCACGATTTCCATGCGTTGCAGGAGGTCTATTACAATACCGGACACGGCGACCGTTTCGGATTGCAGGCCTGGTATGTCAATTCGAAGCGGGGACTTCCGATGCTGTCGGTCGATCACAAGGAGAATGACGACTACCTGAACCAACAGCGCGAACAAACCCTGCGCAGCATCCTTTCGTGGGATCACCTGCGCAAAAAGTGGAAAGTGGGCGTCAAAGCCGGTTATATCCATACCTGGATGGCCTACGACTACGAACGGGAGCTCGGCAACGGGAAAATGGAGAAGATGATCCGCTCGCGCAGCACGATCAACACCTTCTTCGGCCAGGTGGATGGAGAATACTACCTCGGGGAGAAGTGGCTTTTCACGGCAACCGTTTCGGCACACCAGCATCTGGTACGAAGCATCGACAAAAACATTATCCCGATGGATAACCAGCAGCCGACCGATCCCAACGGCAACAAAACCAAAGTGCCCGTCGGTTATGACAAAGGCCGCATCGAACTGTCGGGATACGTGTCGATCCGCTACCGCCCCACCGAGCGTCTGGGCCTTTCGGTAGGCCTGCGCGAAGAGATGTTCGGCTCGGAATGGACGCCGATCATTCCGGCCTTCTTCACCGACTATCTGATCTCGAAACGCGGCAACCTCGTCGCCAAGGCCTCCATTTCGCGCAACTACCGTTTCCCGTCGCTGAACGACCTCTACTTCCTGCCGGGCGGCAACCCCGACCTGAAAAAGGAGCACGGCTTCACCTACGACGCCGGTCTGTCGTTCGCTACGGGCCGCGACGGAGTTTACACCCTGCGGGGCGAAGCCACCTGGTTCGACTCCTACATCGACAACTGGATCGTCTGGCTGCCTACGGCCAAAGGATTCTGGACGCCCAAAAACGTCAAGGAGGTGCATGCCTACGGCGTGGAGGTGAAAGCGGGGCTGGACGTACAGTTAGCCAAAGACTGGCAGTTGAGCGCCGACGGCAACTTCTCGTGGACTCCCTCGATCAACCACGGCGATCCGGTGGACTGGTACGACAAGGCGATCGGCAAACAGCTCGTTTACATCCCCGAATTTTCGGCTTCGGTAACGGGGCACCTGACCTACCGTTCGTGGCGATTCACCTACAAATGGTGCTATTACAGCGAGCGTTTCACCACCTCGGACAACGATATGAAGACCAAGATCGGACGTGTGAAGCCTTACTTCATGAGCGACATTTCGCTCGAAAACGCCTTGTCGTTCCGCTGGGCCGACCGCTCGCTCAAAGGAGTCATCAACAACCTCTTCAACGAAGAGTATCAATCGGTACTTTCGCGCCCGATGCCCCGGCTGAACTACGAGATTTTCCTCGACATCCGCCCTAAATGGGGAAAACGGAATAAAAAACAGTAACTTTGCACCGCCCCTCGAAACTCCGACCGGGCTGAAAACGAAACTCTGACGATGAAAAAACTACTTTATATCCTGTTGTCGGCGATCCTCGCGGCCGCAACCGCCTGTCACCACCGATCCGCCGCCTCGCTCGGGGATTTCGACATCAGCCTCTACGCCCCCGCCTATTCCTCGGGCTTCGAAATTTTCGGAGCGGAAGGGATGAAAAGCACGATACTGAAGACATACGCCCCGTGGCAGGGAGCCGAAGGCGAGGAAACGCAGCTCTTCATCGCCCGCAACGGCGAACAGGCTCCGGCGGATTTTCCGGGACAGGTACTCGACGGCGACGCCCGGCACATCGTCTGCATGTCCTCGACCTACATCGCCATGCTCGACGCCCTGGGCGAACCGCAGCGGGTAGTCGGCGTATCGGGCATCGACTACATCAGCAACCCCTACGTCGCCTCGCACAAGGAGCAGATCGGCGACGTGGGCTACGACGGCAACATGAACTACGAGCGGCTGCTTTCGCTCTCCCCGGACATCGTGCTGCTGTTCGGCGTCAGCGGCGCCAGCGCCATGGAACCCAAGCTCCGCGAACTGGGTATTCCCTACGCCTATATGGGCGAGTACCTCGAACAGTCGCCGCTGGGCAAGGCCGAATGGCTCGTGGCCGTAGCGGAAATCGCCGGAATGCGCGAACGGGGCGAAGAGGTGTTCCGCGAAATACCCCTCCGTTACGACAGCCTGAAAACCCTCGCGGCGAAAGCCGAACAAAAACCCGTCGTCATGCTGAACACTCCCTACGGCGACTCCTGGCTGATGGCTCCGCCTTCGAGCTACGTCGCCCGGCTGATCGCCGACGCAGGCGGACAATACGTCTATACCCAGGACACGGGCAATCAGTCGCGCCCCATCGACACGGAGGAGGCATACCGGCTGGCCGAAATGTCCGACTGCTGGATCAACGTCGGCTCCGCCGCATCGCTCAGGGAGCTGGCGGAGATCGTCCCCAAATTCATGGATACGCGCCCCGTACGGGAAGGAAGGGTCTATAACAACAACCGGCGCACCAACCCCTCGGGCGGCAACGACTACTGGGAATCGGGCGTCATACACCCGGACCTGATTCTGCAAGATCTGATCCGTATCTTCCACCCGGAATTGACGGACGCCGAACCGACCTATTACCGAAAACTGAACTAAACCGATGCAACGGCGGCAGCGCATCCTCTTTCTCCTGTTCGGAGTTCTGGCGGCGGTACTTTTCGTCGTCGATCTCTCGGTCGGAGCCGTACCCATCCCGATCCGCGAAGTCCTCGCCGCACTGACGGGCAGCGGAAACGACCCCGTAACGGCAAAGATCGTAGTGAACATCCGCCTGCTGAAAGCCGTAGTCGCTCTACTGGCCGGCGCCGCTCTCGCCGTGAGCGGTCTGCAAATGCAGACCCTCTTCCGCAATCCGCTGGCAGGGCCTTCGGTATTGGGCATCAGTTCAGGTGCCAGCCTGGGTGTGGCTTGTGTGGTATTGCTGTCCGGGGCGATGGGCGGTGTGGCATTGAGCCGTTTGGGGTATATGGGCGAGGTTGCCTTGTCGGTTGCCGCCATTATCGGTGCGCTGGCTGTGATGGCGCTCATTGTCTATGTCTCCCAGAAGGTGAAGGGCAACGTGACGCTGCTGATAATCGGTGTGATGATAGGCTATGTGGCAAGTGCCGTCATCGGCGTATTGAAATATTTCAGTGTGGAGGAAGATATACGTGCATATGTCATTTGGGGATTGGGTAGCTTTGCCCGTGTTTCGGGCGACCAGATGGTGCTGTTTGTCTGCATCATGGCTGTGCTGCTTCCGTTGTCCTTCCTGCTGATAAAGACGATGAATCTGTTGCTGCTGGGCGATGGCTATGCACGCAATCTGGGACTGAACATCAAGCGGGCACGCCTGCTGGTTATCTCATGCTCCGGCGTGCTGGTGGCTATTGTAACGGCCTATTGCGGTCCGATTATGTTTATCGGATTGGCGGTTCCCCATCTGTGCCGTGCCATCTTCCACTCTTCGGACCATCGGGTGTTGATGCCTGCCACATTGCTGGTAGGCGCTTCCCTGGCATTGGTCTGCAATCTGATAGCCCGTATGCCCGGCTTCGAGGGAGCTTTGCCGGTCAACTCGGTGACGGCACTGGTAGGTGCGCCGGTAGTGGCTTCTGTACTTTTTAGAAAACGGAAAGGAGAATTGAATGAATAAGGAAACCATACATATAGAGAATCTTTCCATCGGTTACCCCGGTAAGGGGGATGTGAAAGTGGTGGCAGACGGCATTTGCGCCGGAATCAACAGTGGTGAGCTGACTTGCTTGTTGGGAGCTAATGGAGTGGGGAAGTCCACGCTGCTTCGTACGTTGTCTGCCTTCCAGCCAAAACTTGGAGGAAACATATTTATTGAAGGAAAAGAGATTGGGGACTATACCGACAAGCAGCTTTCGCGCGTCATTAGTGTGGTGCTGACGGAGAAGTGCGATATACGCAATATGTCCGTCGTAGAACTGATAGGTCTGGGGCGTAGCCCCTACACCGGTTTCTGGGGAACTCTTTCGAAAGAGGACAAGACTGTGGTGGACAAATCCATCGCCCTGGTAGGCATTCCCCACCTGGCACACCGCATGGTGCATACGCTGAGTGACGGTGAACGGCAGAAGGTGATGATAGCCAAGGCGCTCGCCCAGGAAACTCCCGTCATCTATCTGGATGAACCGACAGCTTTCCTTGATTTTCCCAGTAAAGTAGAGATGATGCAACTGCTTCACCAGCTCAGCCGGCAAACGGACAAGACGATTTTCCTTTCTACTCACGACCTGGAACTGGCCCTGCAGATAGCGGACAAAATATGGCTGATGGACAAGGTGAACGGCGTAACTATCGGTACGCCCGAGGACCTTTCGTTGAACGGCAGCCTGAGCAACTTCTTTGCCCGTAAGGGTATTGCCTTTGATTTGGAAACGGGACTGTTCAGGGTGGCCAATGAATATACCTCCCAGATACGCTTGGCGGGCCACGGGCAGAAGTATGCCATGGTGCGCAAGGCACTCCAGAGAAACGGGATTCTGGCAAACCGGAATGTCAATCAGACCAGCTTTATTGTGCTGATCTTCATTCTCCCGATGTGGATGAATTTTCTGCTCCGTACGCTTGCATGGCAGACACTGCTTGAGAAGACAGGTGTCATCAACAGCATCCTCTCCACCCTGCATCTGCCGGCGTTAAATATTATTAATACACCCTCTGCCATCGTACTGGGTATGGTATACAACTTTTTGCCTTTTATGGTACTGCCTCTTTATAATGTACTGGTCAAGATCGACAAGAGCGTAATCAACGCCGCTTATGATCTTGGTGCCAACGGTGTGCAGACCTTTGTACGGATCATCTTCCCCTTAAGTCTGCCCGGCATGTTCAGCGGTATCACTATGGTATTTGTCCCCTCCCTGACCACTTTCGTGATCAGTAAGATCTTAGGCGGCAGCAAAATCCTGCTCATTGGTAATGTCATCGAACAGGAATTTACCCAGACCGGCAACTGGAATCTGGGAAGCGGACTTTCCATCGTACTGATGCTGTTCATTATCTTCAATATGGTGATCTCCGTAATCACGGATAAAGAGGGGGAGGCGAACACATTATGATCAAAACAACGGCACAGAAAATATATCTGGGGCTGATCTTTATCTTTTTGTATGCCCCCATCGTTACCCTGATCGTACTCTCCTTCAACGCCAGTAAGACCCGTGCAAAATGGGGAGGTTTTACGACCAAATGGTATGCTGCCCTGTTCCAGAACGAACAGATCATGCAGGCTCTGTGGAATACACTGGCGCTGGCTGTGTTGTCTGCACTGATTGCCACCTTCATTGGTACGATTGCCTGTATTGCCATGCAATCCATGAAGCGTACCAGCCGTACGATCCTTATGGGAATCACAAATATTCCCATGCTGAACGCAGAGATTGTTACCGGTATCTCCCTGATGCTTCTGTTCTTAAGCCTTGGAGCCAAATTTGGTTTTGGTACGATTCTGCTGTCACACATTACGTTTAATATTCCTTATGTGATCTTAAGCGTAATGCCCCGTATGAAGCAGTTGAACCCCAGCACGTATGAGGCCGCCCTTGACCTGGGTGCTTCCCAGACCTACGCCTTTTTCAAGGTGGTATTTCCGGATATCCTGCCGGGTATCCTTTCCGGTTTCCTGATGGCATTTACCATGTCACTGGATGATTTTATCATTACCCACTTTACCAAAGGTCCCGGTGTCGACACACTGTCCACCAAAATCTACACTGAGGTAAAGAAGGGCATCAAGCCGGAAATGTATGCATTGTCCACCATCATTTTTGTAACGGTACTGGTTCTGCTTTTACTGGTGAACTACATGCCCATGGCAAAGAAGAAGAAATAATTCTTTGAAAATAGATTCAGGAGGAAAAGAAATGAAAAAATTTATTGCACTGCTTCTGTGCGGTATCCTTACCGCAACTGCTCTGACCGGCTGCGGGTCCTCTTCCGCCGGTGGTGAAAACGGTGAAGTCATCGTCTACAACTGGGGTGAATATATCGATCCCGATACGATCACCATGTTCGAAAAAGAGACCGGAATCAAAGTGGTCTACGATGAGTTCGAGACCAACGAGATCATGTATCCCAAGGTAGAAGCTGGTTCTTCCGCTTATGATGTGGTATGTCCTTCCGATTACATGGTACAGAAAATGATTGAAAACGACCTGATCCAGGAACTGGATTATGACAAGATCCCCAATGCCAAGGAAAACATCGGTGCCGAGTATTATGAGCAGGCTGCCGCTTACGATCCCGGCAACAAGTACTGTGTTCCCTACTGCTGGGGAACTGTAGGAATCATCTATAATAAGACTCTGGTAGATACCCCTCCCACCAAATGGGCTGATCTCTGGGATGAAAAGTATTCCGATGAAATCCTGATGATGGATTCCATCAAGGACTGCTTCATGGTGGCACTGAAAAAGAACGGCTTCTCTTCCAACAGTCTGGACGAATCCGAACTACAGATTGCCACAGAGGATCTGATTGCCCAGAAGCCTCTGGTACAGGCCTATGTAGTAGATCAGGTACGTGATAAAATGATCGGTGGCGAGGCTGCCATGGGTGTTATGTTCTCCGGCGATGCTCTTTATGTTATGAGCGAAAATGAGGATCTGGATTTCGTAATTCCCGAGGAAGGCACCAATGTCTGGATCGATGGCTGGGTAATCCCGAAGAATGCTCCCAACAAGGAAAATGCGGAGAAATTCATCGATTTCATGTGTCATCCGGATGTAGCACTGAAGAATTTCGAGTACATCACCTACGGTACTCCTAATACCGCCGCCAGAGAGCTGATCGAGGATGAAGATCTGAAGAATTCTCCCATTGCTTTCCCGGATCTGACGCAGTATAACAATCTGGAGACCTTCCTGTACCTCGGAGAGGACGGCGAAGAACTCTACAACAAATACTGGAAAGAAGTTATGTCCAACTAGTCTTTCAGACAAAACAAGCCCCTGAACTGCCAAGACAGTTCCGGGGCTTTCCTGTTACCCATATTTTCAGGAATTCTGCTCACATCCACAGGTCTCGCATCTTCCGTCATTTCTCCTGGAAAATGCCGGATCATCCACCGGTGTGAAATTCGGGAAATCCGGTCTGGGCGGTCTGCGGTCTCTGTCTCCACCGCGTCCCTCGTCTTCCAGACAACGTGCGCCGCAGGCATTCGAGCTGCCACAGGAACTACTGCTTCCGCAGGAGTTATTGGAATTCCCACAGGAATTGTTGTTTCCGCAGGAGCTGCGATTGCTGTTTCCTATACAGCTACAGCCGTTGCTACAGGAATTTCCACCACAAAATAGTAACAATAACAGAATGATACAGTTCATAGGATCCTCTACTTACCACTGTTTTTTACTATTCTATTCCGCTTTCTCCAGCTGGTGCCAGTCCATACACCGTTTATGCTGCACCAGTTCCTCTTTGATAAACCGGAAGGTCTTCTCCTCTCCCTCCTCTGCCAGCATTTCCAGCACATATAGCAATTTTGTCTTCGTCTCCGGATGAATGGGTGCCCTATCTGTCCCCTGATAATAGTAATCAAGAGGAGACCTGTCCGTGTATTCGCCTCCCATATAGACCTTGCTGGCAGCGATCCGATCCATGATCATTTCCGCAATATACTTATCCGGCATCGGCACCGGAGCCATTCCACCGGGCAGTGCCTGCATGCTGTAATCGATCCAGTATTCGTAATGATGTTTATTCCGGCCCTTATGGTGCAGCCAGGCGCTGGAATAACCGATGTCTTCTCGTTCCGCATTGTTTGGGCTGCGTGTCCCCTGATAGTATTTTGCCCCTACCCAGAACTCTGTGGGACTATACTTGGACATATCATGCAACAATCCCTGTTTATACAGACTTACCTTAAAGCAGCCCTTTGCCACAAGGATCTTATGATGTGTGATCGTTTTAAAATGTTTCCAGATATTCATTTCGTTCTATCATCTTTCTCCGGCAGCATCTGTTTTCTTTTTTAAAGATCTTGCCGAAACTTTTTTCTCCTTGTCCTGTGATGCTGCCATCACAACGCCTTCATATACTGCAATACTTCTGGGGGCAATGATCCCCGTCTGCTCTCTGGACTGTTCTTCTTTCTCCTGCACTGTCAGAGTATCTTCCGCCTTCTCCGTTGCCAGCACAAGATTCCATTCCATACCCTTCGGCAGCTTTGGAAATGCCAGTTTCTGCGGCTCCCAGTGCATATTCATGGCAACATAGAGGAAAGAATCCTCCCCACCCTGTGGTGTCTTTGCATACTTTCCGCAGTACATAATGCCTACATGCCGGTTATAGCTCTCTGTCTGGGGCCTCCAGGCATTCTGTCCGTGATAGGACAGATCCGGATAACCACAGGACAGGCTGTCCAGGATTCGCAGTTCTTCGACAGGGTGCAGGATCGGGTGAGCTTTCCGGAAAGCGATCATCTGTTTCCAGAAATTCAATAATTCCGCATTTTTCTCCCTGTCCTGCCAGTTCAGCCATGTGATTTTATTGTCCTGGCAATAGGGATTATTGTTGCCCTGCTGGGAATTGCCAAACTCATCCCCCATGAAAATCAACGGGGTGGACTGTGTCAGCAGCAACATACAACATGCATTCTGTAACTGTTTTTTCCGAAGTGCCTGCACTTTTTTCCGTCTGGACGGTCCTTCCTCCCCACAGTTCCAGCTGCAGTTATAGTCATTGCCATCCCGGTTACCTTCTCCGTTGGCTTCATTATGCTTGTGATCATAGGACACCATATCCATCAGCGTAAGGCCGTAATAATTGGACAGATAATGGATTCTTCCCATATTGGCGGGGATATGACGCATCTCATACAATACGTCCGATAGCATATTGTCATCTCCCTTAAGAAAACGACGCATGGTATACAGATAATCGTCCCGGTATTCCGCCAGATTCCGGTATTCCGGCTTCACTGCCGGATCATAGAGTTGCTCCGTATCAAAGGAATAATGCCACAGTTTTGTCCCGGACAATGCCGGATCTCCAGCCAGCATCTGAGCCGGTACTCCCTCCCCCATCAGATGAAAACCATCCACATGATAGGATAATACCCAGAATCTTAAAATATTCCCGATCTCTGCCGCATCCATTCCCCGGGGGAAATAGAACTGCAGGATCACTTCCATTTTTCGCTTATGGAATTCTTTTACCATAAGACGAAACTCTTCCGCCGGGTCTTCCCCTGCCGCATAGGCTGCCTTAGGCGCATAATAGAAGCCTTCCCGATAGCCCCAATAGTTCAGCACCCGGTAGCCGGGCAATTTACCTTCTCCGTTCTTTTCCCCCGCCACGGCCACAAGCTCTCCGGAGGTCTTCGGCACCGTCTTCTCCGGTGTCTCATCGAATTCATAGACCGGTTGGAATTCCACGGTTGTCACACCGATTTCCTGCAGATAGTCCAGCTTCTCCACAACCCCTGCAAAGGTACCTCGATGTGTTACCTGAGATGAGGCATGCATGGTAAAGCCACGCACATGAAGGCAATAGCAGGTGCTGTCTTCATAGGGAAGCATAGGGTGCATATCCTGTTCCCAGTCGAAATCTTCGTTGGGAAATACTGCAATGCGATCCGCAGGCTTACGTATTTTCCCATAAGCAGGCTTACGCAGGAACCCCTGTGCATGCAGATCCGGCACAGTACGCTCCCCTTCATAGAACTGATACCCGACATTTTCCGGCTCCAGTTCCAGATATTTACAGTACACATTTCCCATCCGCTCCTCCTGTCGAAACGGAACCCTGTGCGTTTTTTTTCCACTCTTTCTATCATATATGAGAATGCCGCAATCCTTTTTCCCGGACGCATAGGCAAAACGGATGGCTCCGTCCTCCACATGCGCCCCCAGAGGGTAAGGCTTTATTGCATGCTTTTTTTCTGTCATTGTCATACCCCATCTTCCAGTTTTCTATCACTTACAGTCTCTTTGTCCATTTTTATTATAGTCTGTAAGTGTAAGAAAAACAAGCATTGCAAGAATATCCGTAAGCGGTTATAATAAAGGAACAAAGTACTGTTACACCCAATAAACATAACAGGAGGATTCCCATGGGTAAAAAAGAAAGCTATGAAGATGAAGAAATGACCGTTGAGCTGGAGCTGGAAGACGGCACTGTTGTCAACTGTGCCATCATTACCATTCTCACCGTAGAGGCCAAGGACTATATCGTACTGTTGCCTCTGGACGAGGACGGCGAAAACGAAGACGGAGAAGTATGGTTCTACGGATATTCCGAGAATCCGGATGACCCGAATGAAGAACCCATTCTCGCATACATTGAAGATGATGATGTCTACGAAAAGGTTGCCGATGCTTTTGATGAGTATCTCGACAGCTGTGAATTTGACGAGATCATCGATGATAACGATTCAGAGGAATAAGGAATCTGGAAGGGAACCTGGGACGCTCTCTCGTGCCTGTAAGGCAGAGAAGTTCCAGGTCTTTTTTTGCCCGTGTCATCGCCACATAGAAGATCCGTCGTTCCTCTTCACAATGCTCCGGCTCCCGGGAGCTTCCGTGGGGAAAGGTCTTCTCATTACAGTCCGGGATCCACACATGGTCGAATTCCAGTCCCTTTGCCGCATGTACCGTCAGCAGAGTGATCCCGCTGTTTTCCTGTTTTTCCTGCTTCTTCTGCATGCCACTCCTTACAGTTTCCCTGCATTGCAGTTGTTCCCGGTAAAGCTCCTGTGCTTCCTGCCATTCTTCAAGGCTTCGGTATCGTCCCGCATCCTCCGTGATAAAATCCAGCACTTCCTGCCATTCCGTCAGATCTGTTTTTCCCTCCTGTGCAGCTCTCACCCGCAGGTATCTCTCATAGCCGCACGCCTTACGCAAAAATGCCATTGCAAGCTTCAGTTCCGTATTTTTTACAAATTCCATCTGTCGTATCCATACTCCGACCGCTTTCTGCGCCTTTTGCTGCCCCGCGTCCAAACTTCCCGCAGTCAGATCTTCATAATATTTCTTCAAAGCCGGTAAAGATGCTTCGGCACCAAAAGCCTCTCTGGAAATATTCCGATATGGTCTGTTGCTCACCCTCAGGTAATCCGCTCTTGTAGCACACCCCTGCGCGATCCGCAGATAGGACAGAAGATCCTGTGCGATAAAATGGTCGTAAATGTTTCTCCCCTTCTCTTTCATGGAAAAAGGGATCCCCTCCCCGGTAAGTCTCGCCGCCACGCCCTGCATGGCCAGATTTGTCCGGAACAATACAGCACAGGTCTCCCCATTTATCCGATTTTTCAAGCTTTGTACCAGATAACTCATTTGTTCCGAAGCCTCACTGAATTCCCTGATTTTTACCCGATATTCCTTCCGGTATCCGGCGTCAGTCTTATGACCCCCTGCCTGCCGTCTATGCGCCTCGCAAGGCTCCAGATCCTTATGAAAACGGTCTTTATTCTCATCTATCACCGCCAGGGATGCCTCCACGATATCCGGATGACTGCGATAATTCGTCCGAAGAAGGATCTGCTTTGCACCAAATTCCTCTACAAACTGTCTCATGCAGGCTGGTCTGGCTCCGCGGAATCCGTAAATGGCCTGATCATCATCCCCCACTGCAAAAATATTTCTATGTTTTTCCGCCAGAATTTTCACGATACTGTACTGTCTGTAATTGATATCCTGAAATTCATCAATCAGTATATATTCAAACCGGTTCTGCCAGTATGTACGCTGCCCCGGATCCCTTTGCAGAAACTCCTCACATTCCTTTAATATATCCTCAAAATCAAGGCCTCCAGTATTTTTTCTCGCCTCCTCATAAGCTTCATAGATCCTGGAAAAATGTTGTTTTTCTTCTTCCGGAAGCTTCTTTCTGCTGTTCTCAATATCGCCGGTATTTTTGTAATAACCGATGGCAGCAAGATAGTTCCCGGCAAGCTCCGTTACTTCCGCTGCGGATCTTTTTTTACAGTCTGTTATTTTCTTCAAAATGGGAAGGATAAGATCTCTTTTTTGTCTGTCGTTTAAAATATTGCCTGATGAAATTCTGCCCGACTGGAGCAGGATTTGATAGAAAACAGAATGAAATGTTCCAAAATTGACGGTATGCACTTCCTGTGGAGATATCTGCGCAAAGCGCTGCCTCATGGATAGAGCCGCTTCTCTGGTAAAGGTGATCACCAGAAGCTTCTCCGGGGTGATCCGGCGTTCCCGGATCAGATACAGGATCCTCTGGGTGATGGTAAATGTCTTGCCGGAGCCGGGGCCCGCCAGTAATAACAGCGGTCCCTCTCCGAACGTGACAGCCTCCCGCTGGGAGGCATTTAAGCATGTCAGATCAGACATTTGCCTGTAATAACTCGATTCCTTTGCGGATTCTTGCCAGAGATTCCTCTTTGCCCAGGACTTCCATAATCTCCGTAGCACCGGCAGGTGTCATCTGCTTGCCGGATACGGCGGTACGGATCGGCCACATCACATAGCCGTTCTTACAGCCTTTTTCCTCCACATATTTTACAAGAGTCTGATACAGCCCGTCATTGCTGTAATCCTCCTGTGCCTCCAGGATCGGAAGCAGATCTTTCAATACCTCCAGAGAAGTCTCTGCGGTAGTCTTCATCTTCTTGTGTGTATACATCGCCACGTCATATTCCGGAAGCTCCTCAAAGAAATCTACCAGTCCGGCAATATCCGGGAATACTTCGATTCGGGTCTTTACCATGGCTGCGATCTTCTTCAGATCCAGAGGCTTGCTAATCGCTGCCTTCAGGTAAGGCTCTGCCATCTCATAGAACTTGTCGAAATCCATAGCCTTCAGATATTCACCATTCATCCAACGCAATTTCACGATATCGAAGACTGCCGGGGACTTGCTGATGCGATGGTAATCGAACTCCTTGATCAATTCATCCAGAGAGAAAATCTCGCGGTTATCCTCCGGGCTCCATCCAAGCAGTGCCACATAGTTCACGATGGCTTCGGTAATGAATCCCTGATCGATCAGATCCTCGAAGGAAGCATGTCCGCTTCTCTTGGACAGCTTCTTGTGGTTCTCATCGGTGATCAGCGGCAGATGGATATATACCGGTACCTGCCATCCGAAAGCTTCGTACAGGCGTACATATTTTGGGGAGGAGGACAGATATTCGTTGCCTCGTACCACATGGGTGATATTCATGGTATGGTCATCTACCACGTTTGCAAAGTTATAGGTAGGGTAACCGTCGGATTTGATCAGGATCATATCATCCAGCTGGGAGTTATCTACTGTAATGTCTCCGTATAACTCGTCATGGAAAGTCGTGGTGCCTTCCTTGGGGTTGTTCTGGCGAATGACAAAAGGCTTGCCTGCGGCAAGATTTGCCTCAATCTCTTCTTTGGACAGGGACAGGCAGTGCTTGTCATATACGGTGATCTCCTTACCATCCACAACTTCAGTCTTCAGGGAAGCCAGTCTCTCCTTGTCACAGAAACAGTAATAAGCTTCTCCCTTATCGATCAGTTCCTTGGCATATTTCATATAAATACCGGTTTTCATACGTTCACTCTGCACGTAAGGACCATAACCGCCGTCCTTATCCGGGCCTTCGTCATGTACCAGTCCGGTCTTCTCCAGGGTACGATAGATGATCTCGGTAGCACCTTCCACATAACGTTCCTGATCTGTATCCTCGATGCGGAGCATAAAATCTCCGCCGGCATGCTTTGCAATCAAAAATTCATATAATGCGGACCGCAGATTACCTACATGCATTTTACCGGTAGGGCTGGGTGCGTATCTTGTTCTGATCTTTGTCATTTTCTCCTCATTTCCGCAGGCGATCCGTATCCGTTCTGTACCTTCCGGCCTACGCTTCCCTGCTTATATATTCCTGTCCGCCCTCTCTCAGAAGGTAGAACTACTTCCTTATTCTACCGCCTTTTTTCAAAAACTGCAACAGTTAAGACAAGGTTTTCGGATGGGGCAGATTCCACCGAAAGTGTGCCGCCAGAAACCGGATCGCCATGACCACAAAGGCAGCGATAAATACCGCGGGAAGTCTGCCGATACTGCGGTACAGCCAGACGCAGCAGATACCGCCTACCAGAGAGGCACAGGCATAAATATGCTTTACGAAAATATACGGTTCCTCTCCCGCCATCATGTCACGCATCAGACCGCCGCCCACGCCGGTGAGCATGCCGATAAATACCAGCAAAAAGGTATTGTCCGGATAGCCGTTGTCGATGCCAGACATCACACCCAGGGAAGTAAAAATTCCCAGTCCTACAGAGTCCATGCCTAACATCGCTTTGTCATAAAAGGTTCCCAGTCTGCCGCTCAAAAGATCCTGTTTGATATAAAGCAGTATAAAAATAGCCAGTGCTGTAGCCACCGAGACACCGACATATACCGGTTTCTCCAGTGCCGAAGGTAATTTCCCAAGGATCACGTCTCTGGTCATACCACCACCTACAGCCGTCACCACGCCCAGCACACAGATGCCGAAAATATCCATCCGTTTCCGGATCCCCACCATGGCACCTGATGCTGCAAAAGCGATGGTTCCTAAGATTTCCATAAAAAATATAATACTGTCCTGAATGTTCATAAAATAGTTTCTCCTAAAAGTTCTCCACGCTATTTTATAGTATCTTTCCCGAAATAACAATATGCCATTTGTAACTATTCTGAATAGTTTCTCTAATTTTATCTCTATGCGCGCAACAAAACCGCCACGGTAATGTGACGGTTTCGTTTTCGGGATATATCTGTTCTGTTGCAGTGTTTATTCTTTTTCCAGTTCCACCATTTCCTGATCCACACTTTCATCAGGCACTTTCTTCTCAGCTTCGTTCTTGAACTTGTCCACGGCTCTGGCAGCTACGGGGATGGCGATGTTGGTGCCGGCTCCGGCGATGCAGCCTCCGGGACAGGCCATACCCTCGATCAGGCACCCATTCATCTTGCCGGCCTTGGCAAGGAGCAAGGCTTTCTTACATTCTGCCAGGCTCTCCGCATGCTGGATATTGACCGGTGTACCGGGATAGTATTTCTCGATGCAGTCCTTGATGGCATTGGCAACGCCGCCTGCCACACCATAACCTCTTCCGGCGGAGGTGGCATCCTTCATCTCGTCCATGGCCTTGATCTCGTCCAGCAGAATTCCCTTGGCCTCGAACATACCGGTAAGTTCTTCAAAAGTGATGACAAAGTCCACATCGGATCGAACGGTACGTCTGCTGGCTTCCAGCTTCTTGGAAGCACAGGGTCCGATGAATACCACGGAAGCATCCGGATGCTCCTGTTTGATCAGACGGGCGGTGGCTACCATAGGTGTCAATTCATTACTTATCTTATCAATGGTCTCAGGAAACAGATTCTTCGCCATCACAGACCAGGAAGGACAACAGGATGTCAGGGCAAACTGCTGCTTACCGGTAGCAACCTCCTTCACGTAGTGTTCCGCTTCCGCCATACATCCCATGTCAGCGCCCAACGCTGTCTCATAGACATCCGCAAACCCCAATTCCTTCAACGCTGTCTTGAACATCTCAGGTGTCACCTTCGGACCGAACTGTCCGGCAAATGCAGGTGCTACCTGGGCTATGATCTTCCGTCCGGACTGCATGGCACGGATCAACTGGAAGATCTGGGACTTGTCAGCAATGGCACCAAAGGGGCAGCTTACCATACACTGACCACAGGAAACACATTTTTCATTATCGATAACAGCTCTTCCCACATGATCCGATTTGATAGCCGCTACACCACAGGCCGCTTTACAGGGACGCTCTTTATGGCAAATAGCATCATAAGGGCAGATCTCACGACATTTTCCGCACTTGATACATTTTTCCTGATCAATGACAGATTTCCCATTCTTCATGGAAATCGCACCCTTGGGGCAGACACTCTGGCAGGGATGTGCCAGACATCCCATGCAGGAACTGGTCACCTCGTAACGGTTCTCCGGGCAGGCATTACACGCCGACGGAATGACCTGCATCAGAGGGGGTTCGTAATATTTTTCATCAATATTACTCTCCTCCAGACCCTGGGTCAGATGGCCGGGATGTTCACGATTCTCCGGGCGTAAGCTCATACCCATGGCCAGACGGATGCGCTCACGGATGATCGCTCTGTCACGATAGACGCTCTCCCAAAACTCCGACTCTTCATAGTCTACGATCTTATAAGGCAGCGCCTCCATATCATCTTTCAGATTCGTGGAATTGTAAGCCAGATTAGCCACTTCCTTAAATACTCTTCTTCTCCGCTGTCTTACCGGAGTATCGATCCCTCTCATGCTGCTCATATCATAATTACCGCCTTTTGATATTTTTTTAACACACTAACCATATTAAACCATATCATATCCATAAATGCAAGAAAAATATCAATAAAAATGGGATCTCACACCGTTTTTACGTGAAAGATCCCATCCTTAGAATTTTCTGTTATTCTTATCTTTTATTACTTCATAACGACTCTCTTGAAGTTCTTCTTACCTCTGCGGACTACCAGACCCTCTCCGTCAAACTGCTCGGGATCGTAAGCGGTCTTCACATCTGTAACCTTTTCATCCGCTACGACAACACCGCCCTGTTCTACAGCACGTCTTGCTTCACTGCGGGATGCGGACAGTCCGGATTTTACCAGAACACCGAGAATATCGATCTTACCATCCACAAAATCAGCCTCTGTCAGCTCGCTGGTAGGCATCTCTGCAGCGTTGCCGCCGGTAAACAGTGCTCTTGCGCTCTCCTGTGCTTTTTTAGCCTCTTCCTCACCGTGTACCAGATTGGTCAGCTCGTATGCCAGAATCTCCTTTGCCTGATTTAACTGGCTGCCTTCCCATTTGTCCATCTCATCGATCTGCTCCAGAGGCAGGAAGGTCAGCATGCGCAGGCACTTCAGGACATCAGCGTCTGATACGTTTCTCCAGTACTGGTAGAATTCGAAAGGAGTAGTCTTGTTGGGATCCAGCCATACGGCACCCTTCTGGGTCTTTCCCATCTTCTTACCCTCGGAATTTAACAGCAGTGTGATGGTCATGGCATAAGCATCCTTGCCCAGCTTTCTGCGGATCAGCTCGGTACCGCCTAACATATTGCTCCACTGATCGTCACCGCCGAACTGCATATTACAGCCATATTTCTGATATAAGGTCAGGAAGTCAAAGCTCTGCATGATCATGTAGTTGAATTCTAGAAAGCTTAAGCCCTTCTCCATTCTCTGCTTGTAACACTCTGCAGTCAGCATACGGTTAACACTGAAATGTGCTCCCACATCTCTTAACAGTTCCACATAGTTCAGATTCAGCAGCCAGTCCGCATTATTGACCATCAGTGCCTTACCGTCGCCAAAATCAATAAAACGGCTCATCTGCTTCTTGAAGCAGTCTACATTATGCTGAATGGTCTCCTTGGTCATCATGGTACGCATGTCACTTCTGCCGGAGGGATCACCGATCATTGCAGTTCCCCCACCGATCAGAGCGATGGGCTTGTTACCTGCCATCTGCATTCTCTTCATCAGGCACAGTGCCATGAAATGTCCCACATGAAGGCTGTCTGCGGTAGGATCAAAACCGATGTAGAAGGTAGCCTTTCCGTTATTGATCAGTTCCTTGATCTCCTCTTCATCTGTCAGCTGTGCCAATAGTCCTCTTGCTTTTAATTCATCAAATACTGTCATTTTCTCTTCTCCTTTTTGTGTTTTTTACCCTGTATACCTTTTTACATTTTGGGGGATTCGGCTTAAAAGGCACAAAAAAAGCCCGCCCCTTTTTCAAAAGGACGAGCTTGATCACTCGTGTTACCACCTAATGTTCCCGCCAGACTCACATCTGACAGCTCAGTAAGTATCTATCAATACTTTCGGCCGATATCGGTGCCTGCCGTCCTGATCTACTCGTTCGGGATCCTCTGATAAAATCTACTGATCCTTCTCTTTCCACCGGCTGCTCCGGGATGTATTCCTGCTCTGCTTCTGTGCGCCTCTCACCGACCGGCTGCTCTCTGTCAGAAGTGGAGGAACAGTACTTCTTCCCTTCATCGCATTCTTCTTATCCTATGTTTGCGCTAAACATGAGCTTATTATAGCCAGTTTGCATTTTTCTGTCAACACCAAAAATACGATTTATTCTTCCGGCCAGGGCAGGTGGGATACTTCCAGCTTCTTGTCACGAAGCATCAATTCTTTTACCGCCTGATCCGCGGGCTTACCATCAAAGAGCACTTCATTTACCTGCTCGATAATAGGCAGCTGAACATCATATTTTTTCGACAGTTCCATGGCCGCTTTAGCGGAATACACGCCCTCTACCACCATCTGTACTTCCTTCATGGCTTCCTCGTAGGTCTTGCCCTGTCCGATGAGGATACCGGCACGACGGTTACGGGAATGCATGCTGGCGCAGGTCACGATCAGATCTCCGATACCGGTCAGACCGCAGAAGGTCTCAAAATTACCACCCATGGCAGTACCAAGTCTTGCGATTTCGGTAATGCCTCTGGTGATCAACGCAGCCTTCGTATTATCTCCGTAGCCCAGTCCGTCTGCGATACCGGCAGCCAGTGCCACTACATTTTTCAGTGCACCGCCCAGCTCAATTCCCAGTACATCGGGGCTGGTATAGACACGGAACACCTCGTTCATGAACAGATTCTGCACATATTCCGCGCAGCTTTTGCTCTTAGAACCCGCTACGATCGTTGTAGGAATCCCGCGGCTGACTTCCTCCGCGTGGGTAGGTCCGGACAGCACCGCTACCTGTGCCTGCGGAATCTCATCTTCGATGATCTGCGCCTGGGTCATCAGGGTATGCTCCTCGATTCCCTTGGAGACACTGACAATTTTCTGTCCCTGTGCCACCAGCGGGCTGATGCGGTGTGCTGTGCTTCTGGTATAGGAGCTTGCCACTGCCATGACCAACAGGTCCTTGCCCTCGATGGCCTGTTTATCATCCGTCGTAAAGATCATATCCTCCGGAAGCTTTACTCCCGGCAGCATCTTGTGCTCATGCTTCTCCTGAAGCATCTGAATCTCTGCGGGAACCGCAGACCATACCGTCACCTCATGTCCGTTCTTATGTAATACCACTGACAGGCCGATGCCCCAGCTTCCGCCACCCAATATACATACTTTTGCCATAGCTTATTTGTCCTCCCCTGAGATTTCTGTCTGCGCTTCGGCTGATTTCTTATTCTTGAACAGATAAGTCTTCCTCTCGTTCCCGTGGATCAGACGCACAATGTTCTGTCTGTGCTTCCAGTAAGCCATAACCGTAAGAAATGCAGTGATGGCATACATTTCATACAGCTGTGACTGTGGCATGGCACCGAACAGTCCCATCTGTCCGCAGACTACCATCTGGATCATAAATCCGGCATATACAAGCAATGATCCCAGCGAAACATAATGTGTGGTCAGGAAAGTGCCGAAAAACAATACCACACCCATCACGATAAAATAAGGATGGAACGAAAGAATCAGACCTGCAGTGGCAGCGATTCCTTTTCCTCCCTTAAATCCCATGTAAAACGGGAAGTTATGTCCGATGACAGCTCCTGCACCGGTGTACAGGCACAGCAGATAAATATTCTCCGGATGTCCGGTACTGAATAAGGCTCTGGTGATGCACACGGCAATAATACACTTTAAGCAGTCTCCCGCCAGTACGATCAGTCCTGCCTTGGTTCCCAGCACTCTCAGGGCATTGGTGGTACCGGCATTGCCGCTTCCGTACTTACGGATATCGATTCCTTTTGCCTTCCCGTAAAAGTATGCGGTCTGAAACAGGCCGAACACATAACCGATGAGTAAACAGATAACACGTTCCATTATTGATCTTTTTCCTTTCGTTCTCTGATAATAAACCGGAGGGGGGTTCCCTTGAAGCCAAAGGTCTCCCGGATCTGATTCTCAATATATCTGGTATAGGAGAAATGCATCAGCTCCTTATCATTGACAAAGATTACAAAGGTAGGGGGCTTTACCGCTACCTGGGTAATGTAATACAATCTCAGTCTCTTACCCTTGTCGGAAGGTGGCTGCTGCATGGCCACGGCCTCTGCCATGATCTCATTCAGCACACCGGTAGCCACACGCATGGCATGATTCTCACTGACGATGTCGATCGTCTCGAACAGCTTGGGCAGTCTCTGTCCTGTTTTCGCAGAGACGAACAGAAGCTCTGCATAGGGCATGAAGGATAAGGTATTACGCACCTTTTCGGTAAATTTATAAATGGTCTTGTCATCCTTTTCGATAGCATCCCATTTGTTCACCACGATGATCGTAGCCTTCCCTCTCTCATGGGCGATTCCGGCGATCTTCGCATCCTGCTCCGTAACGCCTTCCTCTGCATCGATCATCAGTACCACCACCTCGGCACGCTCTACGGCACTGACGGTACGGACGATCATATAACGCTCCAGTTCTTCCTTGATCTTGTTCTTCCGGCGAAGACCGGCAGTATCAATGAAGACATATTCTTTGCCGTTATAAGTGATCTCGGTATCCACCGCATCTCTGGTGGTACCCGCGATATCAGAAACGATCAGACGGTTCTCACCCAGCAGTTTGTTGATCAGGGAAGACTTGCCGACATTGGGCTTTCCGACGATGGCCACACGGGTGCGGTCATCCTCTTCTTCCTCTGCCTGTTCCTTATCAAAATATTCCGTTACGGCCTCCAGCATGTCACCGATTCCCAGACGATTCACCGCAGAGATCGGATGGGGATCGCCAATACCCAGATTGTAGAATTCGTAGACATCCGCCATATACTTCTGGAAGCTGTCCACCTTATTGACCACCAGTACCACGGGCTTGTGGGAACGGCGCAGCATATCTGCCACCTTGGAATCCGCATCCACCAGTCCCTGCTTTACATCCACCAGGAAAATGATCACGTCTGCAGTCTCCATAGCGATCTCTGCCTGTTCCCGCATCTGGGACAGGATCACGTCCTTGCTGTCCGGCTCGATACCTCCGGTGTCGATCAGGGTAAATGTCATATCCAGCCAGTGGATATCCGCATAGATACGGTCTCTGGTAATACCGGGTGTATCTTTCACAATAGATATATTTTCGCCAGCCAGTGCATTGAACAGGGTGGACTTACCGACATTCGGGCGTCCCACCACCGCAACGATGGGCTTGGTTTTTCTCTTTGCCATAATTTCCTCCGTTTCTTATTTACCATCTTAAAATCTATTCAGATGCATCTTCTCCAAGCAGGGCATCCACAAGATCATATCCGCTTGATTTTACAATATTCACGGGCACTTGTAAAGCCCCCTCCACGTCTGCCAGCGTATAATCATCCAGGAACAGATCCGCTCCGCTTCTGAGTACATTCCGGGGAAGATACAATGCTTCTCCCAGATTTTTGTCCTTTAACTGCTTTACGATATCCTGTCCCGTCAGAAGTCCGGACACCGTGATCAGCTCTCCGAAAAATTCATTGATGACCTCATAGACATGTATCTGCAGGCCGGGGTATTCCGACATCATTTCTTCCGACATCTTCTTTAAATAAGGAAACGCCAGTCTTCCCGTAGCCAGAGAGATCTCTCTGGTGCCTTCCCAGGATGGCTTTTTTCCTGCTTCCTTTTCTGCGGTACGCCTCTTCAGTCCGTCGTGGAATTCATCCAATAGCAGGCGGATCATTCCAACACCGTTCTCCAACTGCAGATATCCGTCGTAACGTTCCTCTTCCGGCACCTCTCTGCCCGCCAGAATGTACCATTCATCACTGGCCTGGATAAAGTGTGTCCCATATTTTTCCATGCAGATCTTCTGGTATTTCTCGATCAGATCAATGACCTCACCGGCATCCTGCGCATTAAACGGCTCTAACGGATATAATCCCTCCCGGTACCTGGATAATCCTACCGGCACCACCGAGACACTTTCCACATTTGGCAGATATTCCATCAGCTTCCGGATGCTGTATTCCAGTTCCTTGCCATCGTTTACGCCCTTGCAGAGCACGATTTGTCCATTCATACGGATTCCGGCGGCATTGAGAATGTCCACTTTTTTCAGGGCATCCCCCGCAAAACGGTTGTTCAGCATTTTGCAGCGCAGTTCCGGATTCATGGTCTGGAAGGAGATATTGATCGGAGATAAATGGTATCTGCAGATCCGGTCAATATCATGATCCGACATATTGGTCAGCGTCACATAATTTCCCTGCAAAAAGGATAATCGGGAATCATCATCCTTAAAATAAAGAGTATTACGCATGCCCTTCGGCATCTGATCGATAAAGCAGAAAATGCATTTGTTATGGCAATGGCGGTATTCGTCCATCAGACCGTTCTCAAATTCGATGCCCATATCCTCATCAAATTCCTTGTCGATCTCTAAGAGCCACTGCTCTCCGTCCGGCTTCTCTACCAGCATCTCAATATAAGTATCCTGTGTCAGAAACTGATAATCAAAAATATCTTCGATCTCTGTATTATCTATGGCCAGTACTTTATCTCCGGGAGCAATCTCCAGTTCCTCCGCGATGCTTCCCGGCTTTACTGTTTTTACAATATGTTCTTTTTTCTTCATTCTAATTCACCTAACCATCTTTCTCCTACCCATTGTACAAGAAATTCCTTGACGTGTCACTAGCATAATGTTATAAATTAATTGTTATATTCAGAATAGTTCCGCAAAAATTAAGCATCGAAGATGCGCTTTTGCGAAGGAAGCTCTGCATATTTTTACGAACAATAAAGCTCGTCCGGGAGGGACATCATGCCTAATTTACACGAACTGGAAAATGCCATGCCCGTGGCTCCTTTGAAGATCATCGCTCTGCCTTCCGCAGAAAAAATGGGCCGCCGCATCAATGACTACATGGTAGAATTCCGTAAGAGTATCCATAATGACAAAGTGAAAAACGATCCTGCCTTTCACGGCTATATCGAGAGCAACTATCTCGTAGACGTGGATGTGCCCCGTTTCGGAAGCGGTGAAGCCAAAGCGCAGATCAGCGAGACCATCCGCGGTAAGGATCTGTTCATTCTCACCGATGTATGCAATCATAGTATTACTTACAACATGAACGGCTATACCAACCACATGTCTCCTGATGACCACTACCAGGATCTGAAGCGTGTCATCGCCGCTTGCAACGGCAAAGCCAGACGTATCAACGTCATCATGCCTTTCCTCTATGAAGGCAGACAGCATCGCCGCAGCGGCAGAGAATCCCTGGACTGTGCTTATGCACTGGAAGAGTTACGGGATATGGGAATTGATAACTTCATCACTTTTGATGCCCATGATCCCAGAGTACAGAACTCCACTCCGCTGAACGGATTTGATAATTTTACCACCCCTTACCAGTTCATCAAGTCCTTGTTAAATTCCGAGGACGATATGATCGTGGACAAGGATCATCTGTTAGTCATCAGCCCGGATGAAGGAGCTCTGGATCGTGCCATTTATTTTGCCAGCGTTCTGGGTGTCGATACTGGTATGTTCTACAAGAGACGTGACTATTCCACCATCGTCAACGGCAAGAACCCTATCGTTGCTCACGAATTCTTAGGTGACAATATTGAAGGTAAGGATATCATCATCATCGATGACATGATCTCCTCCGGTGGAAGTATGCTGGATACTGCAAAACAGTTAAAGGCCATGAAAGCCAGACGCGTATATATCTGCTGTACTTTCGGCTTGTTCACCGACGGTCTGAAGAATTTCGACGCTGCTTACGAGCATGGTGATTTCGATAAGGTCATTACTACGAACCTTACCTATCTGCCGCCTGAGATCTACACCAGACCTTATTTCGTGGAAGCCGATATGAGCAAGTTCATTGCTTCCCTGATCGACTTTATGAACCATGACGCTTCTCTGTCCAATGTCATGGCTACCACCGAAAAGATCCACGGTATTGTAGAAGCCTACAACAATCGTACGGAAATGAGCGAATTTCATTTTTAATTTCCAACAGATCTGACAACGCATAAAAAAACGCAGAAGCCGTTATGGTTTCTGCGTTTTTCAGTTATATTGCTTATTTCAGTATTTCTTATTTCGCCATTTCTAAACCTCTTTCGACACGGTCTCCTTCAGCTGCTCAGTGGCGGGTTCTTCCGGCTTATGGTATTCCGGGAAATCCAATATAATCTTAAACAGATCTCCATCCAGCTGAATCTGGAATTCTCCGTGCTGTGCCTTGGTCAGATTTTTCGCAATATACAGACCCAGACCACTTCCCTCGGTAGTACGGGAAGCATCTCCCCGGATAAATCTCTCTGACAGTTCCTCACCCTTGAGATTCATGGGCCGGTCGGAAATATTTTTCAGAGAAGCGATGACTCTTCCGTCCTTTACCTGCATCTCCAGATAGACTCTGGTTCCCTCCAGGGCATACTTGCAGATATTCTGAAACAGATTTTCAATGATTCTCCACATCCTGCGGCTGTCGGCATAGATCATGCCGGCCACATCATTTCCGTCAAAGATCACCTGCAGCTTTTTCTCTTCCATTCTGTCGGAGAATTCTCCCACTGCCTGATTCAGCAGTTCCGTCAGGTTCAACTGTTCCAGATTCAGCACAATGTTACCGGAGGAGATTTTCGAAGCCTCCACCAGATCATCCGTCAACTGTTTCAGTCTCTGGGATTTGCTGTCCAGCACCTCAATATAGCTTCTGGCCGGTTCTTCCGTGATCTTTAGGCGTTTCAGCAGATCCACATAATTGATAATGGAAGTCAGCGGTGTCTTAATATCATGGGAGACATTGGTGATCAGATCCGATTTCATCTGCTCATCCTTCATGCTGGTGCTTACCGCCTTGCGGATACCCTCTCCGATGTTATTGACTGCATCCGCCATCTCACGGTTGTCCCCATGAAGAGATTCCACATCCAGCTTATAATCCACTTCTCCATCACGGATCCTGCGGATTCCTTCCACGATATCGATCTGCTCCGCTTTTTGCTTGAACCTTAGTACCCCCACAATGCCGTCCAACACAATAGCCCCCAGTGCCGGAAGCACCCACAGAGCGCTTTTTCCCCGCAGCAGATAAGCTCCGAAAATTCCTGCCAGATTCACCAGTAGAAACAGATTATACGGGATCAGTGAGCTGATGGCGGAATTTCTGTGGGAAACCACAAAATGTACCGCCTTACCGAAGCTTGTGACGATCCAGTGCAGGAAACTGTCACTCCACATATTGTGGGATTTGATCCTGCGGATCAGGCTGTACCAGAAAACATTGATTCCCATGCTTACGCAGAAGCCATACAGCGCAAAGACACCGTAGGCTGTCAGCCGTGTGATCTCCCGCCCCTGGATCTCGGAATGGCTGAGATATACCTTATTGGCCACATTCATCAGATAATCGTATCCGATTCTTCCGCCATAGATAAATCCCACCAGCAAAAGCGCCATGAACTCGATCCAGACATGATCGATACCGTTCAGGTACAGAACCGGCTCATCCTCCTCATCGTAAGCCACGCCGGCCGTTACGGTAAGATAAATACCCACCAGCAGCCACAATACTGCCAGCAGGATCCCTCCGCCGATCAGATACCAGATATTCGGAACGATTCTCTGGAACACCACATTGGCATTGTAAAAGGAATCTCCCTCCACCGGATAATTGGTATCCACTGCGATCCAGATATGAGTCATATCCGGATGCACATAACCATACTCTTTCAGATACTGATAGATCTGGCCCTCAGTCATTCCTGTGTTGCCGGTAAATTCCAGACTGTCCGGATAATAGATCAGATACCGTCTGTACTCCGAAAAATAATCCGTAATATCATTATCGGAACTGTTCTCAAACTCCGATACATTCGTATAGGTTCTGCTAACTCCATCTGTTGTCATCATACGGACCACATATTTCAGATTGCCCGCATCTTCTTTATACAGATCATTACAGTTCTGATACTGCTCATAGTTGGCTGACAACGTCTGGATCGTCATCTCCAAATTGCTCTGCAGCGCAATATATTCGATCCAGTTGTCCGCACAGGCTGTCAGCTGCTTCTCTCCGTCTACGGTGGCATAACGGTTCACCAGCATCGGGAAATATACCGTCAGCGTACCATCGTCTTCTCTGGATACCCGGATATCCTGTACACTCTCTTTCACAATGTATGTGAAAGCCAGGTCTTCCAGCCGATCGGTTCTCTGGCTCTCCGGAATTGCCTCGATTGCCTGTGCGACTGCTTCCTTCTGCTCCTCCGTCTGCTCTCCGCCTGCCACGAACATCAGCTGTCCGTCCGCATCCACGCGGAAGTTCGACTCCAGGTCTATCGGTCCGAAATAATTCACGAAGTCCGACATACTCATAATACGATCTGTATATTCCGCACCGTATTTTCCCCATTTGATCAGATCTTCCAGCTCATAAACTGCTGTTACAGGGCAATCTACACCGCCGGATTTCCCTGAAGCAAATTCCGTGATATCAACATGCTTATGCGGATCAAAGCTTCCATTGGTCTCCATCTGTCCTTTGATCACCATAAGCTGGATAATATCCGATACCGAGCTCTGGAACAGATCATGGAAAATCACGGAATCTTCAAATTCCGTTTCCGCATCCAGAGGGGATAATTCATATACTTTTGTGCCATCCGCTGTGTCTACCGCCAGATAGGAATTGAACAAAACCGCCGCGATTGCCACCAGCAAAAGCAAAGCCGCCGTCTGCTGCACCAGTCCCAGCATCAGCCGTTTCAATGTAGGTCGTCTCATGCCTGCTCCTTGTCGATCTTATAGCCTACTCCCCATACCACCTTCAGATACCGGGGTTCCTTGGGATTGATCTCGATTTTTTCACGGATATGCCGGATGTGTACCGCCACGGTATTGTCCGCTCCGATGGCATCCTCATTCCAGATGCTTTCATAGATCTGATTGATGGAAAATACCCTGCCCTGGTTCTTCATCAAAAGTAATAAAATATTATATTCGATAGGTGTCATTTTTACCGGTTCATCGTCCACTGTCACCTGTTTGGTATCATCATTGAGGATCAGTCCGCCCACCTGATAGATTGCTTTGTTCTCACCGGTCAGGCTCCCCAGGGAGGTATATCTGCGCAAGTTGGATTTGACTCTCGCCACTAGTTCCAGCGGATTAAAAGGCTTGCAGATATAATCATCCGCACCGATATTCAGCCCCAGGATCTTGTCCGTGTCTTCCGATTTGGCCGACAGGATAATAATGGGAATGCTGCTGTATTCCCGGATCTTCAATGTAGCCCGTATGCCATCCAGCCGGGGCATCATGATATCCATGATCAACAGATGGATATCCTCCTTGTCCAGGATCTGAATTGCCTGTTCCCCATCATACGCTTTATATATTTTATAGCCATCCTGACTCAGATAGATCTCGATGGCATCCACGATCTCTCTGTCATCATCACATACAAGAATATTTGCCATACTTCCCTCATTTCTCCGTTACTGCCCGGTTCCCCATCATTTTCGTTATTTCTATTTAAACATAATATTTTTAAATATTTTCGTGTTTTTTCTTAAATTTTCTTAATTCCCGTCAGGCACTCAGGAACTCAGGACTCCTTCAACATTAAAAATGCCGCCAGATTTCCCCTCTGTCCGTGACTTGCCCGGTGGGAAAACAGATACTCCGGATTGTGGCAGGTACAGACGTTCGTTACCGCCATATGTTCCGGCGGGATCCCCGCCCTTAACAGAATGCTCTGATTGGCTTTCCACAGGTCAAGCTGATATTTACCAGGTGCTTTGCCCGGCTGCAACACATCCTCCGGAAAGCCTTCCCGGAACTGTTCCGCCACTTCTTCACTCACTTCATAACAATCCACACAGATGGACGGTCCGATGGCCGCCACCAGTTCCTCCGGGCGGCTGTTAAAATGTTCCTGCATATATCGTACCATACAAGCTCCCATTCCCGCTACCGTTCCTCTCCAGCCGGAATGCGCCAGTCCGATGGCCCTGTGTACCGGATCAACGAAATACAAAGGAACACAGTCTGCATAAAAAGTCACCAGTGCGATTCCGGGGATATCCGTAGCCAGACCGTCTATATCATCATAGACCGATGGTCTGGTGATCCCATTTCCGGCATCTGCTTTCGTCACCAGATGAATATTCGTGGTATGGGTCTGTTTCGATGCCACCATATGTTCCGGGTCTGTTCCCAGTACTTCACCAATCCGTCTGTAATTCTCTCTGACGCATTCCAGGTCATCTCCTCTGGAAAAACTCAAGTTCATAGTGGAATAGATTCCGTTGCTGACACCACCGGTCCTTGTGGTAAACAGATGTTCCACCACACCGGTCTCTTCCAGCTTCGGGAATACCAGATACTCCAGTTCCCCTTTTTGTCTCTGCTGTATACTGTCTGTGTCTCTGCAGTCTGTTCTGATCAATGGATACATTATTCTATCTCCTTGCACTATAATGGTGTGGAAAAGCATTTGGAATCCAGTGAAGTGCCTCCCCCTGGATTGCCACCACATCATAGCGCACCCAGGTATCCTCCCCATAATGATGCAGATAACGGTAATAGTCCGCCACTCTGCAGATGGTTCTCTGTTTCGCCGTTGTCACGGCCTCCGCCGCATTTCCCTTTTCATCACCGGAACGGTATTTCACTTCCACAAACACAAGATATTTTCCGTCTCTGCCGATAATGTCGATCTCACCGTTCCTGCCTCTGCGGAAATTCCGTTCCAGGATACGCATTCCCTGTTTCTCCAGATAGTCCGCAGCCATCTGCTCATATACATTCCCCGTCTGTCTGGTATTCAACCCTTATGTTTTCCCCCGTTTGCCACACTTTCCTTTACCATGCGGTGATCCACAGCATCCACAAATACCAGAATCTCCGCCACCACTTCATACAACTCCGGCGGGATCATCTCGCCGATGTCCAGCCGGGACAGTGTATCCGCCAGCTTGTCATCCCGATGGATCGGCACACTGCTCTCCTGGGCCTTCTCTATGATCTTCTCCGCCAGAATTCCCTTGCCGCTGGCTATGACTCTGGGTGCCTCATCCGAGGGATCGTATTCCAGTGCTACGGCCTGTTTTACTTTCTTTTTCTCGTCATTCATTCTGTTGTCCTCTATGCTCTTCTAACATATACGTTTTCTCCGTGCTACGCACTCTCGAAATCGTAACAATCACTCGTATTCCGGACTATCGTCCTGCATACTCATGTTTGTCCGCTCCTCTCATAGGAAACATCCGCTGCCTGCTAGCAGTCACGTCTGTTTCCTATGGATGAGCTATGTTCTCACATCAAAGGCATATTGTGCTACCGGAACACTTCCTTCTGTCTTAAGAAGCGGTGCCATGGCCTGCGCCGTCTGCTGTAATTCGGTACGCAGTGTTGTCTCACATTTACAATCATAGCCTCTTTTTTGCAGCCGCTCTGTCAGCACATCCATATTAGCCTCCAGGTAATCCAGGATTGCATCATTCTGTACATAAAATTTGGTGCTGACTTTGGTATCTTTCAGAGTCACATACACATCAAGCGGTCCCAGATGTTCCATATCCAGATGCAGCAGTGCGCTGACCTGTCCGTCTTTTCTGGCAAGATTTTTCTTGTTGGTATATACGAACAGTTCTCCCGTCTTGTGCTCTCCCTGCCGTAGATGCAGCGGCAGCTGGATATAGGCATAGGTCTGGTTGATCTGTTGCAGGAAATCCACGTTCTGGCTTAAATTCGTCACGTTCTGATAAGCACTTGAACCACGCTGTCCGTTTTCTTCCAAAAGATTACTCAACCCCTTCAACTGTTTTCCCAGCTTCTGGTAAAGTTCCTCCACCTTCTCCGGAGATTCCACATCCTCTGGTTTTATGCTCCACCGATCCGCCAGGAGTTTTGCCGGAAGCTCTGCCACTTTGGAATTATGGAGAATACTGCGCAGCAAGGGAATATCTTTCGTCTCCAGCCCCTGCTTTAACAGTTTCTGCAGATTCTGCAGCTGTGGTGCCTCCTGTGTTTTTTCTGCACCGGGATTTTCTTTTATCGTCTGACCGTTGCCCGATGCCGTCTCCGTCGGTTCCTCTATGATGGTCTTCTGCCCCGGCACAGCTTCCGGTGCTGTTGCCGAAGGCTGTACTGGCATCTGTTCTGCCTCTTCCGAGGTCACTGTCACATCCACGCCAGGCTCCGGCAGAGGTCCCTCGGTCTGTTGTTGTCCTGTTACCGTCTCTCCGGCCGCATCTTCGAAAGCCAACAGTTCCAGAACCTCACTGTAGATTGTGGCGGCCTGCTCTATGTCTCCGCTCTCTACCAGCCCCTGCAGCATATTTGTCAGACTTTCTCCGGTCTCTGCGATTCCTGCTGTCAGCTGATGTGTCAGATTGCGATAGGATGCCATCTGTGTGATATTTTCCTCCGTCACCGGAAGTTCCACTCTGTGAAGATTCACGAGATCCAGAATCTCCGCATCCGGGAACGCATTACTTTCATGCCAGATCTGCTGCAACGTATTCTTATCAATAGGAAGCCCCGCATCCATCAGTTGTTTTGTCATGGCTACCGTATTCTCGTTCACCGGCAGCGATGCCATATCCAACGCTTTCAGTACGGTTCCTTCTGTTGCCATATTGGTAAAAAGAGGACTCAGATTCAGTGTCTGCCCGTTATTTTTTACCTGAAAGGTAATGTTCTGCCCCAGTTCCAGACGGATATCCGCATCCACTTTTGCATCCACCAGGACATCCTGCAGCAGACGGATCTGCGCATTATTGCCCTCCCTGGAGACCACCTCTCCTCTGAGGGTCTGCCCGGGAACCAGTGCACGGATCTGCCGGTTTACCTGTTCGGTATTCGCATTATTTGGAGTCTGTACTCTGCTGTTATCCGCTATTTTATCCTGTGAGAACCATCCTGTCAGCTTCATATTTTCTCTCCCGGCACGCTAAAATGCCTTAAAATCCGAAATTTTTGATAAAGCTGTGTCTGTGGATCGGAGTCGGTCCATACTCCTTCAGTGCCGCAATATGTGCCGCACTGCCGTACCCTTTGTTGGATGCAAAATCATACTCCGGAAACACATCGGCATACTGCTCCATCAGACGGTCCCTGGTCACCTTGGCCACAATACTGGCCGCACCGATAGAAATGCTCTTGGCATCGCCCTTGATGATCGGCACCTGTCGGATCTCCACTCCGGGAATCGTCACAGCATCGTTCAACAACAGATCCGGTGCCGGATCCAGTTTGCCGACAGCCTCCCGCATGGCCTCATAGGTTGCCTGTAAAATATTGATCTCATCGATCCGCTCCGGAGAAGCATAGCCCACTGCCCAGGCCACCGCTTCCTTCGTGATCACATCGTACAGCTCTTCTCTCTTTTTTTCGGATAACTGCTTGGAATCATTAATGTATAAAATATCACAATCCTTCGGCAGAATGACAGCACCTGCCACTACCGGTCCCGCCAGAGGACCTCTTCCCACTTCGTCAATTCCGCAGATATAGGTATATTGTGCGTATTCTTTCTCGTATTTTTTCAGATTCTCGATCCGCTGACGTTCCTTTTCCAGAGCATCTATCTTTTTCTGTGCGCCAGACACCAGCTTCTGCACACCGCTTCTGGGATCATTCTCATATTCTGCTATAAATTCAGGCAGCTTTTCCATTGAAGCTGCCTGTAATATTTCCTTGATCTTTGCTGCACTTTCCATTTGTTTATCCCCATTTATGGTTATTGATGTTGTAATACACCGAAATCAGAAACCGGCCAGATCCGGAGCCAGGCTTTTCCGATGATATTTTCTCTTTTTATGTTACCCACCATATCCGTACGACTGTCGCTGGAATTGTTGCGGTTGTCTCCCATGACAAAATATTCATCATCCCCCAGTTCAATGGGTTCCGCCGCCCGGCCGATGGTCTCCGGTTTTATGACTTCCATGCCGTAGTTCTCTTCCAGCTTTTCCCCGTTGATGTAGATACTGCCATCATCCATGATCTGTACCGTCTCTCCCGGCAGTCCGATGATACGCTTGATATAATAGGTGTTGTCCTGGAATTGAAACGGGAAGACAATGATGTCAAAGCGTTCCGGATCATGAAAACGATAGCTTAACTTATCCACGATCAGATTATCCCCGTTGTGCAGGGTATTCTCCATGGAGGCTCCCTCCACTTCCGTACGCTGTCCTACAAAGGTGATCACCAGCCATACCGCTCCCAGTACACAAAGCAGGTAGATCGCTGTGTTTAATAATTCTCTCATGATTCTGTTCATCTGTCTATATCCTCTCCAGTGTTATTCGTCCCAGCTTGCCGCTCCGGAAATCATCGATCAGGATGCCGGCGGCTTTCCCCAGATCCAGCTGTTCTCCCTTTGCATAGCATTTGCGGCTCTCTGCCACTGCTTCCAGTATCTCTATGGGCTTGCCCGCAGGATCTGCCTCGTAGCGTTCCTGCAAAGCCTTCGGATAAAGCTCTTTGATGGCTCCGATCAGATCACAGGCCAGTTCATCCGGAATCAGGATCTCATCGTTCATGGATCCGATAAATGCCAGACGCATTCCTACCTGCTGGTCCTCGAATTTGGGCCACAGGATACCGGGGGTATCCAGAAGTTCCAGTCCTTTATTCAGACGGATCCACTGTTTTCCCTTGGTCACACCGGGTTTATTTCCCGTCTTGGCGCAGGCTTTTCCCGCGAAGGAATTGATAAAAGTGGATTTTCCCACATTGGGGATTCCCACTACCATAGCACGTACCGGTCGATTTACGATGCCTCGCTTTCTGTCACGTTCAATCTTCTCCTTGCAGACTTCCTGTACCAGCCCCTGAATCGACTTGATTCCCATACCGGTACGGGAATTGATTTCCAGTACACCCATTCCCTGATTTGAAAAATACTCGACCCATTTCTTATTCCACACCAGATCTGCCAGATCTGATTTATTCAACAAAATGATACGGGATTTACCTTTTCCCAGTTCATCGATATCCGGATTTCTGCTGCTGATGGGGATTCTGGCATCTACAAGTTCAATCACCAGATCGATCAGCTTGATATTTTCCTGCATCATACGCCTTGCTTTGGTCATATGACCGGGATACCACTGATAATTCATTTTTCTATTCTCCTACCATACTTTCTATTTGATAAAGCCGATGCCATCCGTCCCGGATTTTAAGTGGAACCAGGCTTTGCCGATCATATCGCCCTCCTCCACCGGTCCGATATTGGCGGATCTGCTGTCTTCGCTGTTATTCGGGTTGTCCCCGATGCAGAAATACTCCTTGTTCCCAAGGATGATCTCGTTTTCCGCTATACCCGCATCCAGGATCCGTTCCGTCACCCATTTGCTTTCCTGCCCGTTGACATACAGAGTTCCGTCCGCGATCCTTACCTTGTCTCCCGGCCCTGCCACAACACGCTTGACATAATAATGGGAATTTTCATTGCCATTCGGCAGAAATGCTACTATGTCTCCCGCCTTCGGAGAAGATAAAACATACAGAAAACGGTCAATAAATATCTGCTGTCCATTCTCCAGTGTCGGTTCCATGGACATGCCCACAACTCTGGTGGACTTTCCCAGAAAGATAACCACCACTGCAGCCAGAAAGACTGACAGTGCAATGCCGAAGATCCAGCTGAAAATTTCCCTGAGCAGTTCCTGACTGATCTTTTTCTTTTTTTTATAAAAACTTAGTCCCTTATTTCTCAATGTTCTGTCCTATCTCGCATAGTGTTTATAAGTCTCAGTGTACCATATCCGTATTCCTTTTTCAAATAAATATAAAAGGCAGCTGTCAGAAACAGCTGCCCCTCTTCGGTCAATGTAATTATTTAACTAATTCCTTAACCTTTGCCTTCTTACCAACACGATCTCTTAAGTAATTCAGCTTAGCACGTCTTACTTTACCTTTTCTTACAACTTCGATCTTCTCTACGTTGGGAGAATGTAAAGGCCAAGTCTTCTCTACGCCGATACCGTTGGAAGTCTTTCTAACAGTGAAAGTCTCTCTGTTGCTGCCGCCCTGTCTCTTCAGTACAACGCCTTCGAATACCTGGATTCTCTCACGGTTACCCTCTTTGATCTTGCCGTATACCTTAACGGTATCGCCGACTTCAAACTGATCAACGGTTGCTTTTAACTGTTCTGCTTCGATCTCTTTGATAATGTTACTCATAATGAGCCTCCTTCATAAAATGGATGTTCTTAATACCCTTATTGGTAGCAGAGGACCATCTCGTTTTCACAACATTCAGATTTTACCATAAGGCCATATAAAAAGCAAGCTTTTTTTAATTATATAGCCACCAGATCGCGGGATCCGACAGATTCAGCCCCAACCGTTCCTGCAGTTGTATGGACGCTTCATTTCCATTCACAATATGGGCGTAGGGGATCATCCCCTGTTCTCTCTGTTTGTTGATCAGATAACCTTCCAGGGATGCTGCAAGTCCTTGTCTGCGGTATGCATCCTCCACATACAGCATTCCCATGCTGCCGTCATTGTGGCATCCGATAAAACCACAGAGTTTTCCCTCGATATAGATGCCGAAGACATCTCCTGCTGTAATCCTCTCCCGGACATAAATCTCGTCTCCCAGGTGATAATGCTCCGCCACATAAGGAACCTCTTCCACTGTCAGCTGCCGGATGTCCTTGTGCCTCACCGGAAGTGGTTCCCCTCTGGTATAGCACGCCTGGGAACATAGCATACTGCCATGATACCCTAAAATTTCACTGACACGTTCATTCCACCGGTCTGTCACGGTCACGATACTATGCCCCGACACGGCTTTCGGAATGAGCGGCAGCATTTTCTCCAAATGCTCCTCATCCTCCGCATTCAGCATGGCATTGCCGATCTCCGGCAGATAGATCAGTACATTTTTCCCCTCCGCATAGAGAACTTCTCCCAATCCTCTGGACAGTGTCTCCATCATATGAATAAAAATACGTTTCTTCGCGGAAAGTTTTTTTATGACTTTCTGTTTTTCCTGATATTTCGCATAGAGATCCGGGCGGCGTTCTTCCGTCCGTCTCTCGGACTGTTCCAGCCGCCAGGCATTGATCTTTTTATGATTGCCCGACAGAAGTACCTCCGGTACTTTCTTTCCGTGCCATTCCTCCGGGCGGGAATACTGGGGATATTCCAGCAGATCGTTATGGAAGCTCTCTGTCTCGGCAGATTCGTCGTTATTGAGTACCCCGGGCACCAGTCTGGCCACCGCGTCCACCACGACCATGGCTGCCAGTTCCCCACCGGTGAGGACATAATCGCCGATAGAAATATAATCCGTCACGACCTCTTCCAGAACTCTCTCATCGATTCCCTCATAATGTCCGCAGAGCAATACCAGTTCCTCTTCCCCGGACAGTTCTCTTGCTTTTTTCTGGGTAAAAGGGGCTCCCTGTGGTGTCAGATAGACGCAGCGGATCTTTTTTTCTCCTGCTACCGACCGGTAGGCATCATAGACCGGCTGTGCCTGCATCAGCATTCCGGCCCCGCCGCCATAGGTGTAATCATCCACTTTTCCGTGCTTATCCTGTGTGTAATCCCGGATATTCACCGCATCTATGGAAATCAGATTCTTCTCCGCTGCCCGGCCTAAAATACTGGTTGCCAGCCCCTGCTGCACCATTTTGGGGAACAGGGTCAGAATATGAAACTTCATCATAAGTCAAGCAGTCCTTCCAGTACATGTACCTGCATTGTGCCATTTTCCACGTCCACATTCAGGATACACTGTTTGATAGCGGGCAGAAGCAGGCTCTTACCGTCTGCCATTTCCACCTCGTAGACATCATTGGCACCGGTCTCGATCACATCTTTTACCGTGCCCAGTTCCTTACCGTCTTCATCCTGCACTTTCAGTCCGATCAGATCGGCGATGAAATACTCGTCCCTTTGCAGACGCACTGCATTTTTGCGGGTCACGTACAGGCTCTTCTGACGATATTTTTCTATATCATTAATGTTGTCCAGCCCTTTAAATTTCAAAATCACAAACTGCTTAAAGAACTTGACACCCTCAATTTCCAGATTCATTTTTTCCTTGCCGGTATCCAGAACGACTTCCTTTAATCTGCGGAATCTTCTGGGATCATCCGTGGTAGGATATACCTTTACTTCTCCTCTCACCCCGTGAGTGGAAGTGATAATGCCGACCTGCAACAGATCTTCCATATAGTTTTACTCCATTCCGGCTTTAGCCAAAAAACGGAGAAACACACGCCTGTATGTTTCTCCGCTCAACGTCAGGGATCTCTCAATTCGAAATTAAACGATCTCAACGTCCACTCTTGTGTTGTCTTTGGATGATGCTGCTTTCACAACGGAGCGGATTGCTTTTGCAATACGTCCCTGCTTACCGATCACCTTACCCATATCGGACGCAGCTACATGAAGTTCAAGGACGATATTTTTTCCTTCTGTCTTCTCAGTTACAACTACTTCATCCGGATTATCAACGAGTGCCTTTGCAACTACTTCTACTAGTTCCTTCATAATCCACCTCCGATGAATAGATATTTAGAACTTATTTCTCGATTCCTGCAACCTTGAAAAGCTTAGCAACCTGCTCGGTAGGCTGAGCTCCGTTCTGTAACCACTTCTTAGCCAGCTCTTCATTGATCTTGAAAGTAGAAGGATCGGTGGAAGGATCGTAGGTACCGATCTCCTCGATGAATCTACCGTCTCTGGGGGAACGGGAATCTGCTACGATAATTCTGTAAAAAGGAGCCTTCTTCTGTCCCATTCTTCTTAATCTGATCTTTACTGCCATTTCTTTTTCCTCCATTAATTAAAAATAAAATAATTTATATGATAAGAACTGATTGTTCATATCGGACTTAAATTAAGTAAACAGTGCTAGAAAAATCTGCCGCCAATACCGGGAAATTTTCCGCCGCCGAACATACCACCCATGCCGCCGCGGCCCTTTTTGCCGCCGCCAAACTGCTTCATCATCTTCTGTGTCTGCTCGAACTGTTTGATAAAACGGTTCACCGTTGCAATATCCACACCGGCACCTTTTGCAATACGGTGTTTTCTCTGAGGGGTCAGGATCTTGGGATTCCTGCGTTCCTCTTTTGTCATGGATAATACGATGGCTTCCGTACGCTTCATCTGCGTCTCATCAATGGCACCTTCCAGATCCGATGCCTTGATTCCCATTCCGGGAAGCATCCCTAAGATGCTGGACAGACCGCCCATATTACGCATCTGCTTCATGCTCTCCAGGTAATCCTCAAAATCGAATTTCCCTTTCTTCATGCGGCCGGCCATATCACGGCTCTTCTCCTCATCGATATCGATGCTGGCCTGTGCCTTGTCAATGAGGGATAACACATCACCCATACCAAGGATACGGCTTGCCATACGATCGGGATAGAACTGCTCTAAATCGGACAATTTCTCGCCCATACTTACGAAGAGGATCGGCTTGCCGGTGACTGCTTTGATGGAAAGTGCCGCACCGCCTCTGGTATCACCGTCCATCTTGGACAGGATTACGCCGTCGACGCCTACCTTTTCATCAAATTCTTTTGCCACATTTACGGCATCCTGACCGGTCATGGCATCGACTACCAAAAGTGTCTGATGCACGGTCACGGTCTCCTTGATCTCCTGTAATTCCGCCATCATGTCTTCATCCACATGAAGTCGTCCGGCAGTATCGAGGATCACTACATTATGACCGTTTTTCTCCGCATACGCAATGGCTTCCTTCGCAATCTCGGCAGGTTTATGATCCGTTCCCATGGAGAACACATCGACTTCCTGCTTCTTACCGTTGATCTGTAACTGTTCAATGGCTGCGGGACGGTAAATATCGCAGGCTACCAATAACGGCTTTTTGCCCTTGAGCTTCAGCTTACCGGCAATTTTCGCAGTTGCTGTGGTCTTACCTGCACCCTGAAGACCTGCCATCATGATGACGGTAATGGCCTTACCCGGCTGCATGGCGATCTCTGTGGTCTCACTGCCCATGAGGTTGATCATCTCTTCATTTACGATCTTGATCACCATTTGTCCGGGATTCAGACCGTTCATGACGTCCTGGCCAATGGCACGTTCTTCCACTGCCTTCACGAACTGCTTGACTACCTTGAAGTTAACATCGGCCTCCAACAGTGCCATCTTGACTTCCTTCAGTGCAGACTTGACATCCTCTTCCGTCAGGCGGCCCTTGCTTCTTAAGTTTTTAAAAACATTCTGGAGTTTGTCTGTTAAACTTTCAAATGCCATTTGCTGCTCCTTACCATTCCTTTAAAAGGGATCTGGACAATTCCCGGATGCGTCTCATCCGTTCTTCGGGATCCGTATCATTCTCTGCCGTCAGCTGCTCGATCTCACCGATCTTCTCCTTGGCCGCCATGAAACGTTCCACCAGATGAAGCTTGCTCTCGTAATCCTGCAGGATCCGGTCACAGCGCTTGATCAGATCATGGACGCCCTGTCTGCTGATGCCCTGTTCTCCCGCGATCTCACTGAGAGACATATCATTATATACTGCATCCTCATACACTCTCTGCTGATGCTCGGTGAGAAGTTCACCGTAGAAGTCATACAACAGATTCTGTTCCAAAATCCTGTCCATCTTATCCAGTGCCTTTCTATAGGTCATGCGATATGCACCTTGGCTATCATACTATAGAAAAGTATAGGTGTCAAGTATTTTTTCTTTACACCTTTGCTATATAAATTGAGAGTTAGTGAAGAAATGCTATCAAATCCCCGTAGCCCTTGGCAGGGTATAAGAAACGCGGCACGCTCGTACTTTAGTACGATGCGCTCCTGTCGCAGAG
>ERZ779855.190-NODE-190-length-54025-cov-3.234556_pt1 | contig 54025 bp, 55 predicted proteins | sample MGYA00511370_ERZ779855 | MGnify/ENA primary metagenome ERZ779855 (study PRJEB29588, sample SAMEA1967319) | human gut metagenome | biome: human gut; feature: human-associated habitat; material: faeces | place: Denmark | collected 2008/2010 ...
TTACGGTGAGTATGTGGGATACGTGAAGTAAGCCTATATTTTACCAGCTTATGCTACCTGTCGTTAGACAGATGAACAAATTTGTTTTCGGGAAACGATGCCTAGAATTGCATTATGAACTCGTTCAGAAACGCATTGAAATGTAGCATATTCAGAAATCAATTTTATCACAAGCACGTCAAAATTACTCGTAGTTTTGACGTGCTTGTTTTTCTCTTTCACCCTCACCTTGCATTTTCCCCCTTTTTATGATATGATGAAACAAGAGGTGATTACATGATTCGCATTGCAATTGTGGATGATGAAAGAGAGATACTGGAACTTTTGTTCCGGATAATAGATGATACATTAAAAAGGGAACAGGCGCAGTTTGAAATAACCACGTTTTTGAAAGCGGAAGAGCTGTTGTCCAGCCATAGGGAAAAGCCGTTTCAAATTATTTTTGCTGACCTGGAAATGCCGGATGTTGACGGGCTGCATCTGGCGGCAGAACTTCGGAAAGAAGACCAGCATACCCTGTTGATTTTCGTCACAAATCATGATGAACTGGTTTTCCAATGCTTTCAGTATGAGGTGTTCAACTTTATCCGAAAAGACTTTCTGGAATCGGAACTGCCGTTGGCTGTTGCTTCTGCTTACCAGAAGGTGTGGAATCATACCTCAAAATTACAGCTGAAGTCCAAAACCGGGCTGCTTTCCCTGGCGGCAGATGATGTAGTTTATTTCGTTTCGGAAAACCATACGATTATGATGTGTGAAAAAGAGAATACAAAAGTGCAGGTGATGTACACCATGGAAAAGCTGGAAAAACTGCTTCCGCAAAATCAATTTGTCCGTTGTCATGCCGGTTATATCGTCAATTGTTTCTATGTGTTTTCCATCAATCCAAACGAGATCTTGCTGACGACAGGCGAACGGATTCCTTTGAGCCGACACCGGAAAAAAGAGATGAAGTCTGTTTTTCAGCAGTATTTAAGGGGTATATGAAATGGAGTTATTTTATCAGGCGTGTGAAGTGGCAGCAACAGGCTCTGAAGTGGTCATGATGCTGTATTTTGTCAGTAAATTTCTTGGATGCAGATACCAGGGCTGGCAGAATCGGATTTTTCAATTTCTATCATTTTTCGTGATTTTTAACTATATGATGATCGTGGATAAGATCTTTCTGCCGTACAATGCGGTGAAAGATTTTGTTGTCATGCTTTTGTATATCTTGTATGCGCTGCTTTTGACAAAAGGCGCAAGGCTCTATCAGATCATATTGCCGGCAGCCGGTATCATCATGATTGCAGGTATCAACATTTCTGTACATGAAATCATATCTGCTATGTTTCACTTAAAGGCAGAGCAGTTGCTGGAGGAACAGAATAATCTGAGAGTTGCCGCTCTGTTTATCACAAAGTTTTTGTTCTTTTTGCTGACGCAGGTGGTTTTGAACCGGGTTCATTTGAAGAAAGCAAAATTCCGGAAAAAAGAGTTTTTCTCGATTTTTATTGTCTTTTTTGTTTCTGCAGTCATGATGATCTATATGTTTCAATTTCAGTATAACAGTAAGCAAGTCAACATAAAGCAGTTTGTGATGGTCTTTTATGTTGGGATTATCTTGATTAACATTTGTGTACTTCCTCTGCTTTCGATGTTGGCAGAGAGAAACCAAAAGGAACTACAGTATACAATTATGCAGACACAGCTGGAAGAACAAAAGAAAACATATGACGCACTTTATACAGTCTATCACAATTTGCAGATTTTACAGCATGACATGAAAAATGAGCTGCTTTGCGTGCAAAAAGCGATTCTCGATGACGACCAGGAGAAAGCAGTTGCCACGCTGGAGCGGCTGACCCGGGAAAAAATAACAAACTTTCGTTCTTATGTTAAGACCCAAAACGATCTTGTGGATATGGTCTTGAATATCAAACTCAACTATGCGAAAGAAAAGGGCATTTTGGTTTCTTGTCTGATTGATACCGACTTTGCCGGTTTCGATGCAGACGATCTGGTAAATCTGCTTGCCAACAGTCTGGACAATGCCATTGAATCCTCCTTGCAGCAGAAAAAGAGAAAGGAAATTGCAATTGCCATAAAAAACAAGAGAAATTACCTTTGGATCGAGATAAAAAATGCGATCTCTTCCTCTGTTTTGCAGAAGAACGCAAAATTGCTGACGACAAAGGCAAACCGGAAGTACCATGGATTCGGCACAGAGTCCATTCGAAACCTTGTAGAAAAGTATGACGGCGGAACAGAGTATTACGAAAAAGACGGCTGGTTTGTTCTGGATATTATGATGCGAAAATCAGTATAAAAGCACCAGCTGTGAAAATGGCATTGTTTTCTGTCATTCAGCAGAACACCGGTACTGAAATGGTACGTTTTCTGCATTTGGGGGACGAAAACCTGCATTTGGGGAACAAAACATTGCATTCTGCGATAAAATGCGATATGATTGACTTACCGAAAAATGTGCTGAAAAGCACTGTGATTCCGGGCGAGTCCATATCGCATTTTTTGTGCGGAAAAGGCGCCAAACATACCAATTACGCAAAAAAACATACCAACTACGCAAATCGGGTTGACTTTTTGCGAAAATTCGGCTAGGATATTCACAAAGGACTGCGCCATGATGCCTGCCCTGTGAATGTCAGAAAACACATTGGGAAATGAGAACAAAGTATGAAAAACAGTAAGTTTCGCTGAAAACACGGTAAGTTTCGTAGACTTCTCGCACGGGTGTTCTTTTTATGGTATAATAAAATATAATTTTAATGAGGAGGAAGTTCCTATGAAGAAAAGAATTCTGAGTATGCTCACTGCTGCAATGATGAGCAGCACCTGCTTTTTTGTCGGTGCGGAGCAAATTTGTGCAGCGGAGTATCCTTCTTTTACACTGCGGTTAAATCAGCATACTGGAAACGCAGAGTTTATGGAAGATGAAACCGACAAAAAGGTGATCTTTACGGCTACCTGCTTAAAATATCTTGGAAATAATGTGGAACTGGTTGATGCCAAAACAAACGAAGTGGCAGCAAAAATGCTGGATGACGGCAACTTTGATATTAGCGGAGACGACCTGGAAAATGACAGGACCTGGTCTGCGGTGCTGTCGTTTGAGAATGCGGCAGTTGGTTCTTATTCCTATTATGCTCGTCTGACAGATGCTGACGGTACGGTTTCTACCACAAAAACCTTTTCCGTTGTAATTTATGATGCGGTATCGGATGCTGATGCCGAAAGAATGGCAGAAATTGCACAAAAGGTAGGTGTACTGTCCAGCGATACAGCATTTCAGAATGCAGATCAGGAAACCCGAAAGCAAATGGCAGACGCACTGTTTGATCAGCTGATTGCAGAGGGATATGTAAAAGAAAACTCTGTGAACTATGATGCGGAAAAGCATTGGTATGCCTATCAGTGTGAGGGCGTCGGTGGATTTTCTGATGTGACGTGTTATCTGGACATTGCTGTCAAAGATTTGAACCAGGTGTCTCCCGGCGTTGCACCCGATATTACACTGGATTTCAGTTCCAAACGGCTTGTGGTAGGTTCCGAGAAAATGTCTGTTTTGTTTACTGCTGAAACTGCTGCAGATGTAGATTCCATTTCGCTGATAGATGCCTCTACAAATCAGGAAGTGGCAATGCTTTATGATGATGGCACAGCCACCTATCCAAATGACGGAGACTTGTACGAAAATGATGGCGTGTACTCCAATTATCTGGATCTGTCCGGAAATCAGGTAGGGGATTATTCTTATTATGCACAGTATACAGTGAATGGAAAGACCTATACTTCCGATACTGTTACAGTCCGTGTCTATCGCCAATTCACAGAGCAGGAACTGGCGGATATGCAGAAAATTACGGATACACTCAATGCATTGATCAATTCAGAAGAGTATGCAGCATTGTCTGTGGAGAAAAAGGTAAAGGCTCTATCCGACAGGATCAACTCCCTGGCAGAAGTGGATGAAACGTTGGGTTATGCACTGGTAGATGCCGATTCCATTCGGTATAATAATGTAACTTATCAGTTTGAATTCAAGGACTATATTGGACTGAACTATGTATATTATGCTTATACAATTCCCAATACGGACGCTACAGACAGTTCCGCATTCACCTATGTCAACCATGGAGATTCAATTGAGATCACCGGCTTTAACAATTCCGTTTCCGATGTTGTAATTCCCTCTGAAATCGAAGGACTTCCAGTTACTGCAATCTCTGTCGGAGCATTTTATCTCTCTACAATTACATCCATCGAAATCCCGAATACAGTAACTTCCATTGGCGAAATGGCGTTTTTGGGCTGTACTTCTTTGAAATCTGTGAAACTTTCAACTGGAGTTGCAAAAATTGATAAAAATGCGTTTGGTTCCTGCAGTGCTTTGCGGGAAGTCCAGGTTGCGAAAGATAACCCCAACTTTTCCAGCTTAGATGGTGTTCTGTACTCCAAGGCGCAGGACACACTGGTAATCTATCCGGCGGCAAAGACAGATGCTGCATATACCATTCCAGGCGGTGTTACATCTGTTGCAATGTACGCTTTTTCCGAAAATCCTTATCTGGAGACCATTGCAATTCCGAATTCCTTGATTAAGGTGGGAGATTCCGCATTTTTTAACTGCAAAAATCTGCGCTCAGTTTCCTATAACGGAACAGAAGAAGAGTGGAATCAGATTACCATTGGTTTGCTGAATGAAAAGCTGACAGGAGCTAACATTCAGTATCAAGAGCGAATCCTTGGAGACGTTAATGCAGACGGTGCATTGACAATTTCTGATGTGGTGCTACTGCAAAAGTGGCTGCTGGCTGTACCGGATACACAGCTTGCAGACTGGAAAGCGGCAGATTTCAACGAAGATCAGACTTTGAATGGATTTGACCTTTGCCAGATGCGTTATGCACTGCTGAAACAGGAAGAAAACGCCAAACAGTAAGGTCGGAAAACTTCAAATACAAACAGGCATACAGCATCTGTAAAAATAGATGCTGTATCCTTCCGGTTTGAAATGATGCAGCATCTAAGCGAATCTGTGCTTCTCAAAACAGCTGTTCCAAGTTGGGATGAAACTGTTCCGCTCATCCCAAAATCGCTTATGGTGTGTTTTTACGCCGGAAGGATGCAGCATCGGAAAGCGGACAAGGCTTTAGAATGTACCGTATGCCGGTATGCAAAAGTGTCTCTCAAAAGACTGTAAAACCCGTATCTTTCATTTTTCTATTGTAATTCCACGAAAGCTGTGATATAATAGAAATAACAGAAATCCATAAAACGGGAAAACGATGCTTTTGGACGCTTTAACAATCCATAAAAAGCAAAAGCTGCCGTTAGGCAGCTTTTTTAGGTTTCCTTGGTTAGCAATTTCTAACTAGCGAAAATGGAAGAGGAGTGCTGAACAGATATGGCTGAAAAGATAAAACTTTCCGGTGTGCCGGAAACGATGCTGCAAACGGTATACGCCCGTGCCAAAGAAAGCACAGGCCGTGGTGTCATTCAAGACAAAAAAGCGTTGGAGATCATCGACGAACTGGACTACGATTTTTCCCTCGCAGACAAGGATACTGCTATGCGCAGCGGTGTGATTGCACGCACACTGGTACTCGATCGGTTGGTGGGGGCGTGGCTCGCCAAAAATTCCGGTGCAGTGGTAGTCAACATAGCCTGCGGACTGGATACCCGATGCTATCGGATGCGTGGGTTTTCTTACTGGTACAACCTGGACTTGCCGCAGACCATGGCTGTTCGGGAAAAACTGCTGCCGGAAAGCGGTATGATCTCACAGATTGCTATGTCTGCCATGGACGATTGGGGCAGCAAAATTGCAGAACAGGATGTGCCGGCACTGGTCATCATTGAGGGACTGACCATGTACCTGTCTGAGGCAGATGTCAAGCGGATTTTTGCAGTGATTTCCAAGCGATTCCCGAAAGCTGCTGTGCTGGTTGAGATCATGAATCCGGCTGTTGCAAAACGATTCAAGGAAAAATCCATCGAGGGCAGCCGTGCGAAATTCACATGGGGCATAAAGGACGGCAAGGCGCTCGCAGCACTCTTGCCGGATTTCCAATTTGTCGAAGAACACGCTCTGACCGAAGGCATGGCGGTGTTTATGCCCATCTATAAGCTGCTTGGAAAAATTCCGTTTGTGCGCAATATTTCCAACAAGATCGCTGTTCTTGAAAAGGGGAAATCCATATGAGCATTTTCGCATCGTTGCTGCGCAGTATCTATAAGCTATCCGGTGCGAAAGACGAAGTTCTTATTTCAAGGAGGCAAAAGAGGATTTTGCCAAGATAACGGAAATCCTGAAAAAATAAAGCGGCAGTCCTGCAAAAAGAAGAAAAGGAAAAAGCGGAATGAAGAAGGTAACAGAATTAGAGGAAAGTATTATTAGGGACATTGGACACGTTTTCGGCTACTATGACTACGGCACGGAACATGGATTGATCGACGCATTCCCAAGCCGGGACGCTGTTGCATCATTTATCTGCGGTTATGTGCGCATGGCACTGCAAAGCGGAATGCTCTACACCGTGGGTGAAAACGGCGAGGGATATATTGCGTACAAACTTCCCGGGCAGAAAAATGCCAGTCTGAAAGCTGTACTGCCTCTGGCAAAGGGCTTGCTCGGCTCTATGAATTTCAGAGAACTGCTTCGTTTCACACGTATCATGTCAAAAGGCGGTTCGGGGCTGGGCAAACAGCTTGACAAAGCAAAGAAACCATATATCTATGTGGGGCTGGTTTGTGTGAGAGAGCCATACCAGGGACAGGGGTATATGCGGAAAGTGATGGATATGGCATTTTCTGAGGGCAACAGACTCGGCGTGCCGGTGATCCTTGATACCGACGCACGCTCCAAGTGTGATAAGTATATCCACCTCGGTATGGAACTTGCCGGTACACGCCGTTTTGGCGAATACGGCGTCCTTTATGATCTGATAAAATATCCGGATTCTTAGGGGTTGTTTGAAAAATCCGTACATTTGTCAAAACGCCCATAAATCACTGTCTGTGTCGTCGAAAATCCTTGCCAGGCGATAGCCTGCCTGCGGATTCTCTCCTAACATACAGTAATTTCTATGCATTTTTCCAAACATCGCTATTTTTCAAACAACCCCTAGGAACCGGAAGAAAAATGCAGAAATACAAAATAAAAGGAGAAAAGCAATGCTATTATATTCCGAAAAAATTCAATCGTTTACAACAGCGCATCCCTGCGAGAACGTCACCGTTGACGGCGCACAGTTTCGCTATATTCTGAGCGGAAAAACGGATGGGAAAACACTCGTATTCTTAAACGGCGGAATGAATACGCTGGGAATGTGGATGGATTACGTGGACGGACTGTCTGACGTCTGCCGTGTTCTTCTGTTTGACTATCCCCAGGAACTGCGCACCAATCAGGAACTGGTTGTTGGAATGCACGCATTCTTTCAGAAGTTCGGCATCAAAGATCCCATCTTTATTGGTGCAAGCGACGGCGGCATGGTCGCACAGATCTACACGCAAAAGTATCCCGATGAGGTCGGCGGTCTGATCTTGATTTCAACAGGCGGCATGGATGCCAATACGCTCAAGAGTCTGAAAAGAAAGTACCGTTTTGCGCTGCTGATGCTGTGGTATCTGAAACGCTGCAATTATGAGAAGATGAAACCGAAACTTATTAAGCTGGGAATGAGCCACATCCGCAACGAAAGCGCAGAAGAGGTCGCCTATGCGCAGGATATGTTCGATACGATCTTCCGGGATTATCAGCAGGAAAAGGATGTACATATCTCAGGACTTCTCGCCGACCTGATGAATCAGATTCCTGTGACGGCGTCAGATTTTGCGGCGGTCCAGGGTAAAATTCTTCTGATCCTGCCGAATCAGGACTTTTTTTCCGGAAAAATGCAGGAAGATCTTATCAAGCTGATGCACGATCCGAAAATCGTCTATGTTTCCGGCGGGCATCTTTCCACCGTGCTGAAAGCAGACGATTATGTAAGAACGATTCGCAATTTTCTAAGCGAAATGAGCGAATAAGCACATTTCGGGACACAAACAGAGGAGGAAAAGACCATGATTATCCTGCAATTGCTGCTCTATTGTTTGCTGTTCACCGTAATGGTAAAGCTTTTCGTAATCGGCGGAGCGATCAATGGGCTGTATTTCTATCCCAAAGAGGTACAGGATCGTGCCATTGCATTGGGAATGACCGACCGGGAGACTGTGAGCCGAAAACGAAAATGGTTCATGACGGTGTTCTGCCTGGTGATGTTTATTGCACTTGTATTGATTATTGGTGTGTGGAATGGTGTTTCTGCTTTTGGCACAGCGTACTGGCAGGCACTGCTGTTTCTCGAAGTGATGAATATTTATGACGGCGTTGTGATCGACAAGCTATGGGTGGGACACAGCCGGTTCTGGGTGCTGCCGGGGCTGGAAGATATGCCGTTTGTGCAGACCTGGCGGCAGGTGTTGATAAAAAGGAGCATCATGGCGCTCATCTGGTTTGCCGGAGCAGCAGTTGTGGGCGGGATCATTACGTTGATTTTTTGAAAGAAAGCAGGGGATACTGCCATGAAAAGAGTCTATGCGAAGTCGTCATATGCAAAGCCATATGAGCAATATTGCCGGGAAAAATACCCGAATGATGCTGAGCAGATTTTTGCGAAAGCCGAAGAATGCTACCTTGCATTTATGAAAGATATGCCCGATCTGGGGAAAAATATGATGGCAGCCAATATGCTGGATTGGTTTACGATCCTTGCATTTTATGAGACGAGCGAACACAAACTTGACGGCGAGGCGCTGCTTGAGATCAAACGCCGTGCCGTAGACAAAATGAAATTCCTCGGAAAATTTGTTGACGGCAACCGGCAGAAGTGGCCGTATAAACTGTTTGAAAAGACATATGTGAAATATAACAAAATGCAGAAGGCACACCAGGCACGGGGTGAATGGATGGACAGCTGGCGTGTTGTAATCAACCCCGACCACCGCACCGAGGGCTTTTGCTTTTACCTTATCGGTTGTCCGATTGCCAAACACGCAAAGGAACACGGCTACGAAGAACTCTTGTCGTACCTTTGCAGGACAGACCACTATCTCGCTGAGGTCATGCACGCCCGTCTGATCCGTACCCGGACAGAGGCGCTTGGCGGCGATTGCTGTGACTACTGGGACGTGGGCGATAAAAGTCCTGCGCTAGAAGCATACAGGGATCTGGAACAGATATGACTCGGCACTTCAAATACAAACCAAAAAATACCATACCGGAAACAATCGTTTTCCCGGTATGGTATTTTTTGTTCGGAATGCTAGGACATTATCACTCCGAAAGATTCTCCGTACAGAAAAGTTCAATGCAGTTGCTGACATCATCCGCAGTGTAATCCACAGAAATGCCCGATGCCAGCCAGTACGCATATTCACCGGCGTCGTACTGTTTCAGTGCATCCAGATCGCTGCCGTAGCGGAATTCGATGTGCCATGTGGTCGCCATGGTGTCGGGAGCCATGCAGAAGTAGGTGAACTCGCCGGAATCTGCGTCATCGCTTTCATAGATGTACAGCCCTCTGATGTCCTCCATGCCGATATAGTGATAGGTATGTTCGAACAGTTCGCTGCCGTCTGCATCCTTGCCGGAAATGGTGGAGCCATCAAATGTGAATGTGTCTACATCCTGTGTGAAGTCGCAGCAGTACGTCATGTTTCCGTCTGCATATTTCTTTACGGCATCTTCGCCGATCACAGTACCGGTCACCATAGAGGACATCTTTTCAAATGCACCTTCGGCGTTTTCCTCGCCGACCAGCTTTGCGCTGTCATCCAGCCAAGTCTGGCGGTAGTCGTCTGCCAGAATAACCGGCCACAGTTCATGATAAGTGCCGCTCAGATCGGTGAGCAGTTTCTCCGCAGCCTCTGCGTTTTCATCCAATGCGATCTCAGATGCGGCAGAGCTTTCAGCCTTGGAGACCGAACTCTCTTCGCTTTTTCCGCAGCCGGTAAAAATAGATGCTGCCATCGCCAGGGATGCAGCCGCACATAATAACTTTTTGAAATCCATGTGACCTTCTCCTTTTTCTCTCACTTAGTTAGTGAAAACTAACACATGAAATTATACCATGGAGAACTGGCAGCTGCAATACCTGTTTGGACAATTTCTATCCAAACGGACAAGTCAGTCATGCTCCACACGGTTTCTGACATATTTCCGGAATGCAGAGGGTGTCATGCCGCATTCTTTCTGGAAGGCTGCGGAAAACTTTGCCGGATTCTCATAGCCTACCGCATTGGCGATTTCCGCAATGGAAAGCTCCGTGCGGAGCAGCATCTTCTGCGATTCCTGGATGCGGTAGGTTTTGAGGTACGCATATACGGAAGAGCCGTAGATGTCCGAAAAGTTTTTCTTCAGCGTTGTCGGCGCAATGCAGAATCTTTCTGCAAGTTCCGGAATAGTGTAGTGCTTTTGAATATCGGAAATCATAAAATCATGAATGGATTTGATCAGAGAGACGCTTTGGCGGTCGAAGTAGTGTTCCGTCTGATTGGACACTGTGCATTTCGTATCCGTCAGAAACAAGAGCAATTCCAGCACTTTTAGCTTGAGATAACCTGCCCGGTGCGTCTCTCTGACGGTGTATAGTTCCGAAAAAATATGGGAAGCGGTTTCATTTTTTCGCAGGATTAGGATCTGGTTTTGGTTGGATACCATTGCGTGGATCTTATCAAAATCCACAGACAGCATTTTCAGAATGGCGAGAAGTTCCTCAGAAAAGCGGTCGGGTTCTATAAAGATGCTGATTCCGTGATAATGCCTTGTAGGAAAGCAGGCATTTTCGGAACAGGTACAGGAACTTTTGACAGCCATATCTCCGGGTGCCATGTAGCAGCACAGCTGTTCGCCGGCATCGCACTCAAATCTACCTTCTGTGCAGTGGTTGATCTCGATCATGTTTGATGCAGTGTTCTGCTGTAAATTGCAGTACGCCATGTGAATATCGTTGAACGCAGCCTGGATGCCCTGAAAAACGTGATAGATAAAGCAGTAGCGTGATTGATACAAAGAATACCGCAAAACACCGCTATTTGGGGGCTTTTTGCAAATAGTAGACCGTAAGGGTCTTATTTTTTTGCTTTGTTGCTGGATAAGGATAATTGCTTGGGTGCATAATTTAACGAACTGAATTGGTTCGTTAAATTGTATGGCTGTTCGTTGAAAAGTGTATAATAGAACCACCCCCTCAGTCATTTGACCGAGGGGGTGGTTCTTGTTGACTTATCAATTAATCTTTATCCCAACGATTGGCATCTGTCCAACGGAAATTAGGATCTTTATTTTTTCTGGGATCATTTTCCCATTCTTCAGCTGATCGTTTGCTAATTTCTTCATTAAGGCGTTTCATTTTAGACGTTTTTCACCCGTTCCTCCATTATAGCCGCCTTTAATCCAATTCTGTCTTTCCATTTCATAAGCATCTGATAATTCCTCTGTCGATGCTTCTTCAATCCACTTTTCAAAATCACTCTTAAACAAATTACTAAACCACCCCATGTTTATTCATCCTTTTCAATTTCACATATGTTTATTTCTTCTGAATCATAGGCACCTACTGGATATTCACGAATCCAGCCTTCTATTTGGAGAGATGCTCCACAATGAGGACAGCAATAGTTATATTCAGAATCAAAACTGTATACTATATCTGGCCCCATTCCGTTTTCTTTTTCGTAGCTGCTGTGGTCATACATATAGTCTTCCAAATCAACTTCATTTTCCTCACCGCAATTTGGGCAACATATGTCTCGGATAAGAGATACAGACTGATAGTCGTACATATCTTCAATATCTACGAATTCTTCTCCGCCTGCTTCACGACTTGAGATTATGTTCCAATAATGCTCGGTTTCAAAAGTATCAAATTTGACTTTATCGTCAAGCATTTCCGAAAGAAGTATTAGTGCATTCTGTTTTCGAGCAATATCATTTTTTATGATATTTGTACGAGAAACAATCGCTTCCTGTAGTGACAACTTACCATTTTGAATCTTTTTAATATCACTACAGGTAAGACCGGACTTTGTTAAAACAACAAGCTTCTTCAAGTTTTCAAAATCCGAATCGGTGTAGTTTGTACTTTGATTTCCTAATGGTGGGTTTTCGGGAGAAAATACTCCCTCGCGCTTAAAAAATTTGATTCTCTCCGCATCAATTCCAAGCTTTTCTTGGATTTCTTTTGGTCTCATATTTAATAGACCCCCTTTCAAGATACATTATAGCAAGTAGGGACTTTGTCCCTGTCAAGTCCATTTCAGATTTTTGTTTGAAAGATATAATATAGCCTTGGATTCTTAAATAAATTAGTCACTTTGCCTATTGACTTTTGCAAAAAAGCTACCGTAAATAAAGCACTATTCAGTATTTATTCTTTTTGTGCAAAAAAATTTAAAATGCAATTGAATGTCACTATTATGGATGTTTCTGTTGAACCGATAAAATAAAATCCGCCATCGCCATTGCCGAATTGACAAATAACCTGGCGTGGTGTTCATCAATAGAAATTCTATTTGCACCAACCCCATGAGCGTCGCTGTCTTTGTTGCGCATTTCCGCTATTGCAGATACTATACTGTTAAGTCCTGAAAGAAGCACATTTATTCTTTTATCCGTATTAGTATCTGTATGCATGTTATATAATGTTTTAACCTGTTTAAATAGCTTCCCAATATCTCCACTATCTGTAGGAACTACATTTTTCTTTTCAATCACGTAACAGAATGTTTCTTCAAGAAGGGTACGAGATTTTGTTATTGCACTATCATAGTCATGGCGTTCAACATCTCTCATTGCACGAGATGAGATGCTTTTTATATATTCTCTATCAATTGTCTTTATTGTCGGTGCGATTATTTCCACCTTACTCCCAATAGGGCGAATAATAAAACTATTTCCAGCAATCAGTAATTCATTGCCTCCAAAATACAGTACACCATTTATTTTTTCTATAATCGTGGAAACAATAGTTTTGTATGCTACCTCAATTTCTGATGATCCATAACCACTAAGTATCTTAGAAAATTGGCTTTTTGAAAACATATGAGATAATAAATCGGAGCACTTTTTATTTTTTATACAGTGCTCAAGAAGATTATCTAAATACTGCCATCTGCTTAATGTTCCACCACCCCATGAATATGTTGCCGGTAAACCAAATAATGTTGATAAAGAACATAAATCGGGACCAGACAAATATGGCATAGAAATTTTTATAGTTGAGCCACTTTCAAAAATGTAATCTTCAAATTTAGTATCACCATCAAGAATAGCGATGATTGTTTTATCTCTCAATAAAGAAAATAAATCAGCTTGCATCATATCACCCTTATTCTTATCACTTTATAATACTTTCAAGCGGTTCCCAGTTATCTCCGGACATATCATCAGTGTATGTGGTATTGCAGAGATACAATTCTTCATCGATATCACGAACAAATCCCCAAGACACATTATAGCGCTTAGCGTATTCTTTAAATGCCGTAAATTTGTTGTTCACTTGAATATCAATATTCTTTGTGTGGCCGCCTTGCATACCACCTTTTGTTTCGATAATCCAAACGTCGCCGTTTGTAAGTTTGATTATGTAGTCAGGGTAGAACAACCATTGTTTACCTGTTAGTCCATCCTGATACACAATCGAGAAATACTGCTGTCCAGCATCACCGTTTTTATAAACCCATTCAACTGCATCACAACGTTCACAAAATTGCTCGAATAAGCGTTCTGGCGTACTTTTACGAGTTTCAGAGGCTACAAATTCATTTGTATATCCGTTGTAGACGTTCTTGGTCATCGGCTTGATTTTCTTAACGGGGCCGAATTTGTACAGCTCAGATTCAAGAATGGTAAAAGTGGCTGTTTTAGCACTTTCCGCAAACGACATCTGCTTTCCATTTTCCTTTGCCATGATTTCGCGGAAATCCTGTTTGAGTAATTTGACGTTGTTGATTATAAAAGCGTAGAAATCACTGGTATCAAGAGAAACAAACTTATATCTTGTTCTCTTGCCTTTACGGAACATACGCTGTAAAATGTTCTTTACCTTTTGCGCCGGTATCGACGTTATCTTCTTGATTTCATCGACTGAATGCATCAAATAAATACCGTGTGAGTGTGTGTTAATCTTTGTTTTGATATTGACTTGCTTTGCAGCAGAAGCATTTGATAGATCATCTGTTGTAACAAATTCACCACGCAGTACACGGCTGTCAATTTCATGTGAAAAATTATATCCTGCAGATTCAAGAGCGAGGCGATTGTCGGCAGTTTTTGAACTAAGGTGATATTTATCCTTAAAGAAATCATACACCTTTACAAGCATTTCACGTTCGCCAATACCACTATCTATATCAAGGTTACGCATTTCTTTTGTAAGAGAAAAATCACGTACTTCTGGCTTTAAAAAGAGTTTTCTAACTTGATATGCCTTATCAAGTGCTGTCAACAAATCGTTCTTATATTCCGAATCGAGCGTATAGATAAAGCAAAAATCGAGTACACCAGGGAAAAGGTAGTGCTTACGTTCTGGCATACGGCGTATTCTGCCGATAGTCTGAATTTGGAAACGTTCGCTGCCGCCTTCACGAAGTTTAACGAGAATTTTTGCACGTGGGCAATCCCACCCCGTAGCGACAGCTTGCTTCATAAGCAGAAATGCAGGAGTGCCATTTGGCTCTGTAAGATCGTCACTAATTATCTTTTGGTCACTCATCCAAATGTTGACCATACCATTATCGTAGGTATAGCCCATTGATGTCAGCCTTGTATTTTAATACGTGACCAACCGTATCTTCAACTGCTTTTATGGTTTCCGGCTGTCCGACAGGAAATTGAATAAGAACTAATGGTCGGATGTCTACGTTAATCTGCTCATATGCAGAAAGAATCTCCTGTCTTTTCAAATCAGCCAGCTTTATCAAAACATCATAGTCGTCTTCAATGCGTTCTGATTCTACAACGCCTTCATTTACATAAATAGCACGAGTAATAAGTCCGGCATCGATTACTTCTTCTTCTGGAATCTCATAAAATTCCTGATGTGGAACTTTTATCGGTGTGGCTGATACACGTATGATGTGTTCAGGCTTAAATGCTTCAATGATATCATTTGCCTTTGATGTATTATTTTCGTGTTCTTCATCAATAATGACAATGAATTTAACACCATCCTGGTGTGCCTCTTCGATTTTTTCAAAGAGGTTTTTTCGTTCTCCTTCTTTAAGTGCATTATTCTTTTTGCGTGTTACAAGTTCCCAATTGATGAAAGTAACACTTCTTCCATCAAATCCGCATAACATGGAATACGGAAGAGAACGAGTATCAATATGTGGAGCAAGTGCATCCATTCTATCCTTGCTCTGTTCTTCAAGGTTGCCCTTTCCGGGACAAAGCCAAATGAATGCGGTTTTACCATCGGTATTTTTGAGATATGTATCAACGTATTTTACAAGAATTACGGTTTTTCCTGCTCCGGTAGGTGCCTTGACAGTTACAATTTGTTTCGTGCCGGCTGCGGTTGTTTTATCATAAAGAAAGTCCACGCAGTTGTCCTGGAATTCATAGTTTTCTAAGCCATTTACCATATCTCGCCAGCCTCCCTAAGTTCAAAGTCAAAATAATAGTCGGGGATGATGTAACTTTCGATGTTGTCAAGCATAGCTTCCTGCGAAGAAGAAAGCAGCACATCCTGATTGATGAAGACAGTTTTCAGCTCTGGATATTTTGCAATATCCTGCTCAAACTTATCCATTTCTTCATCGGTAAGAATTATAACATATTTCTGATTGTCAATCTTGATACCGTGTTCAAGTTCAATCATTTCCGTAATGTGTTCAAGAAGACTATCTGACAACTGATCAGTTGCCTTATCAACAAAATCAGTTTTGAAGTATTTAAGATTTGCAGGAATGCCATCTGAATACTCACTACCGTCAGCACGCTTGCCTGTAATAACTGTTTTCAAACGTTGGTAGGTTACTTCTTCACAGATGTTGTTTTCATTGTTTGTGCAGAGAATCATTTTTCGATTTCCATTATCTTCTTGATTAAGTTCAAGCACCGCTTGACCCATTGTTCCTGACCCAGCAAAGAAATCAAGAATAATACTATCATTATTCGATGCGATTTCAAGTACACGCTTTATGAGCAATGTAGGCTTAGGTGTATCAAAAGGTATACTTCCACCAAATATTGCCTTTAATTCTTTCTTTGCTCCGTCTGTATGTCCAACTTCTGAAAAAGGCCAATAATTTGTTGGCATTCGACCATCTGTAGCAGAGAGATATGTTTTTCTACGTAACCCACCTTTTCCTTTATTAGTAAAATAAAAGTATGGCCAATTTCCTCCGTTAAGAATTTCAATAGCATGAGCTTTAGCAGATTCTAAACTCTCATCAAGTAAAATTGCTGGTACGCCTGTTCTAATCTGTTCTACTGGGACACTACAAATATCTGCCCGTTTAGCATCATCATTAATAATTTCATAACGATATTTTGCCCACATACTCATATTTTCAAACATCTGCTCCTGACCAAGAGCCCAGCATCTCCCTGATGTTGGATACAAAAGTTCACCAGTAATAGGATGCTGAATAGCATACACCATTCCCTGATGGGATGATGCACTTGGTGCTGTTAAAGAGCTACTTGTCCATGGTCTTGGATCTCCATCTGGACTTTTGTAAATAGAATCCATTTTGTCTGTTCTTTTCAACTTTTTGGGTACCCACTCTATACTGCGACTGTAGACTAAAATATGTTCAACTTCTGAGCTTAATCCGTGAGAGTCATTTCGCGGCGAGTATGTTCTCTGCCATGATACATCTGCTGCAAAGTGATCTTCGCCAAATATCTCATCGCACAGAATTTTTAATTGTGCACATTCATTGTCATCGATAGATATAAATATAACACCAGTAGATTTTAATAGTCGTTTTGCAATTTTGAGACGTTTTTCCATAAATGAAAGCCATTTACTGTGCTTATAACCATCAAATTTATCAACAAAAACATCATCGTATTTAAAATCGTGGCTGCCAGTATTATACGGAGGATCTGTTGCCGTGTCTAATTTGATACAACATAACGGCAGCTTATTTCTACCCCTTAACGATGAACACCCCTGTGTGCATTTTTGCACACCCCTCATAACGATGCCGTATGTACCGTTACGGGATAGGATATTCGGTTTTTACGGCTACCTGTGCGTACATCGGCCACCATTCTTCCTGCTTGCGTCTATAGTAATAATCTATTTTTCTTTGTTAATCCATTCATATTTTTCATCCTTGAGCAGGTCAGTGAATTCTGCCCTTTCTTCGTAGCTGTGCCCAAGTAGATTTGGACGTAGTGCATCACGCACAGCTATAATAGTTTCCTCCTGCACATCCTTATCAGCCATCGCAGTTAAAGCAAGTGCATATCCTGCATACAGACCATCCAAATAACCTTCCTGACGGAAATTGCGAATTAGCAGTTCATCTGACAATCCTGCGTATCCACGTGGAATGAGCCCTTGAGAAAAAAGTTCTTCAGACCACATTTTCGTGATTTCCTGTGTGGTTTCTGGATCGCTTTTAAACCGTCTGATTGCCTCGGGAAGTTCTTTCACTTTTTGGTCGAGATAGTCAAAGAACATACGCACCAGATTCTTCGCTACTATTGCAGTTCTATCATTAATATCAGTCTTCGCTGCGTCCCAAATACCATCTCCCAACCGAACTTTGTTTTCATTATTTTCCATTTGTTTACCTCCAAATAGTGTTTTGCTTCTGGTTTATCTCCACAATCAAGCAAGTTCCTTTCTCAATGCTGCCACCAGTAACTGTTCCCGCTCTGTGAAAAAATCCTCAAAATTATCAAACGAAAAGCTGACATCAGGGATGTAATGCTTCTCCATGTAATCCTTGCGCTTTGACTGATTACTATAATTTGAATCCATCCATTCCTCAAACTCACGGTCGTTCTTTTCCTTATTCGGTATTTCTTCCAGCAGTTGAAGATTACCAAGATAATTGAAATTATCCATATAAAAATTTATTGTATCCTGGTCATAACCGCGTTTTCCCAGCTTCTTTGCCGTAAATTTGCTCCTTGGATAGATGTGGTCAATATGAAAACTATTCCTAAGATTTGCCCACGGGTATAAGATAGACAATACAATCAGCACATCGCCGCTGCCGTATTTTGTAAACAGCAGGTTTTCAATATTCTCATCAGAGAATGTAATGTCACGGTTCGTATTTTTGAACCTCTTTATTATTTCTTCAAGCGGAAATCTACCCGGATTCCCATCAATGATGTCCCTTATCGGCTTAAGTACCGCATCCGGTGAAAAGCTGAATATACTCTTAAGCAACGAGGCTACAAACCACCGCTTGATAGCTTTTCGGTCATCCGCATACTTGGAGGAATCTATAAAATTTCCTGGCACACCGATTGACTTGATATAGTAGGCAATGGGAATAAAAAGGTTATTAGAAGTAATATTGTCCCTGCTGAATCCGAATGAAGCAACCAGTTCCACAGCCATACGCAAAGCGGCAGTTAGGTTGTCCCACTTTTTTTCAATCACAAGCATATTGGTACGATTAAAATTATCGACCTTGAAAGATATGTCCTTCGCATCACTAAGGACAAGACAGGATTTTAATATAATGTCTTTGCCAATATTGAATCCACGTCCTATCTGATTCACTTCGTCCATAAATTTATTGATTTCTTCTCTTGCATCTCTCTTTTCCCATTGTGCTGTAGCAAAAGACAAGAGAAGATCTGAATAACTAAGCGTGGTTCCTCCACTATTCACTCGAATAAAGATATTCAACACCTTATCCAATTCCGTGCTTTCCTCAAGATAATAGCTAATGGTGCCGTTTACATGAACAGCATAATACAGTTGGCTGAGTGTCTGGTTGGCAAACATGACTCTTTCTTTATCTTCGGGATTTTTGACAAAAGCCAGGTCGTTGCTGACGAGATAATTATTCACCTCATATGGCTGTTTTATATCAAGAATCTTTCCTACCAGAAACCAGTAATGACTATCATCTCTGACTTGGGCTTCTTTTTCCGTAAGAAATCTGAAATCGTATTTCTGATCCGTTTCTTTTGACGGTTCAAGCAGATTTAAATACAACTTTCTCTCTGGATATGCCGCCGGATTATCCCATCGTTTATACGACATTTTATAGGCATATGTACCTTTTAACCCAATATAAAGAGAAGTCATTCTTTGCTGTCCGTCCAGAATAGCAATAACATCATCACTTCCGCTAAGATTTGCTTTTACATTATGAGTCATATTACGCTGATGGTAATTTCTTAAAAACTCATAGAACTTGAATTCCGATACCTTTTCCTTCGGAACTTTCCAAAAAAGGAAACCATTGATAGGATATTCCTGCATTAAGCTGTCAAATAACCTTTCAATCTGCATGGCACTCCAAACGAACTCTCTCTGTATGGATGGAAGCAGGTAGCGCTTGGTATCAATGTCCTTTACTACATTCGCTATTGTTAATGCGGTCTGATAAGCCATTTTTTATTCTCCTCCGTTACTTCTCTGCACATAAGTCAATTCGATGTCATACCCCAAGGTTTCAAGCATTTGTATGAATGTCTTATTCACAATGTTTTCATTTTTCTTAATCAGCCGATTCACATAGGACGGTGTGATTCCAACCTCTTCAGCCAACTTTGCCTGTGTGGTCTCTGCTTCTATGCATTTTACTTTTACGTCAACCTCTATATTATTTTTCAGCACAACTTCCAACCTCACCAGTTTATATTTGAAATAAATTTCACTACAAGTACAATTTATTGTATCACATTAAAAGATTGTTTTCAATATGCAAAGCTTATTATTTACGGCACGTTCATAGAAAAAAGCACCCAAGAAATTAATCCTGAGTGCCGCATCTACATTCTGCTTATTCTACTGTAATTTCCGTCCCATCCTTAAAAGTAACGGAACGTTTTTCTCTGCTAATGGTCACCAACTCCACCATGCTGCCCCAGAGAACATCGTCAAATTCTGTAATGATGCCGTCCTGTTCTTTCAATGTTTTGATAAACTGCCGTATCCTCTCGCCATGGGCTTCTTTCTGCTTAATCTTGTTAACTAACTCATCGTATTCTTTCTTGGCATCCTCGTACCGCTGAACCAAGCTATCGTAGCGTTTCTGATATTCTTCCTGGTCTTGTGCTACACGAGCATTTTCGGCAACAAGGTTCTGCGTCATTTCCACCAATACAAGAATCTCATCTTCCAGCCGCTGCTTTTCTGCCAGCATAGTATTTGTAGTGCAGAGAGTTTTGCGGATAACCTCCGCATTGGCGATGATTTCCTTTTTCTCGGAAATCAGTTCATTATATGCTTTAATAAACAGTGCCTTGACTTCATCCTCGGTCACATGAGGAGTCTGACATTTTTCGTCTTTATATTTATGGTTGCAACGATAGACAACTTTTCGGTATTGGTCTGTGGAATGCCACACCTTAGAGCCGTACCACCCACCGCAGTCGCCACATTTTATCTTATTGGAGAAAATGCTCACCCCGCTGTATCGAGAACCACTGTGTTTTCTCTTGGCAAGCTCTGCCTGCACCATATCAAATACCGCAGGGCTGATAATTGCCTCGTGGTTTCCTTCAACATAATATTGCGGTACTTCGCCCTCGTTCTTCTTCATCTTTTTCTGCAGAAAATCCACTGTGAATTCTTTCTGTAGAAGGACATCACCCTTGTATTTCTCGTTGGAAAGCATTCTGCGGACGGTCTGCTGGTTCCAGACATCCTTTCCACCCGGCGTCTTAATGCTGCGGTTCGTCAGTTCCACGGCAATCGCATGAGGGGTAAGTCCCTCCAGGAATAGCCGGAAAATCAGCTTCACGACATTCGCCTGTTCGGGATTCACAACGATTTTTCCCGTTTCCTTATCCTTGTCCAACCCCATGAAGCGACTGTAAGCGAAGCTGACCTTGCCGTCCGCCATGCGTTTACGCTGCCCCCAGGTGACATTCTCCGAAATGGAACGGCTTTCTTCCTGTGCCAGTGAACTCATAATCGTGAGAAGCAGCTCGCCCTTGTTGTCAAATGTCCATATATTTTCCTTTTCAAAATAACATTCTATGTTATGTTCTTTTAGTTTTCGGATGGTTGAAAGGGAATCGACCGTATTTCTTGCAAATCGGCTGACTGACTTGGTAATGATAAGGTCAATCTTTCCTGCCATTGCATCGGAAATCATCTGATTGAAACCATCTCGGTGCTTGGTATTGGTTGCACTAATGCCTTCATCAGAATACAGACCAGCGAACTCCCAATCGTCACGGCTCTTGATGTAGTTGGTATAGTAGTCCACCTGTGCTTCGTAGCTGGTAGTCTGATCCTCGTGGTCGGTGGAGACGCGGGCATATCCGGCCACGCGGCGTTTTTTCGTGCTGTTAATCGGTGTCGCTGTGTAGCGGCTTATTGTCGCTGGGATGGTTGTTACTTTCCTTTGTGCCATGCATCTTTCTCTCCTTCCACTTGGCTTTCATAAGCTCACGCATATACGCCTTGAATTCCTCGGTGTGTTTGGTACCTTTTTTCTTTGGCTTAACACACTCAAGGCTCTCGGTATGTCCGTCCTGAAATTGGAATGTAATCATCTGCCCATCCACCGTAATTTTCTCAAGTTCGGTATCCATCCGCTCCTCGGAAAACTCATCCAGCTTCAAAACATCGCACACCATATCTTTCAGAATCTCGTCCCGGACAGTGATATTCCCACAAGTCCGACCACAGTGCCATGTTCTGACCTGCGTTCCGTTTTTCAATGTTGTACCTTGACAGCGGAAATTCTCTCCGCATTGTCCACACTTGATAAATCCCGTAAATTCATAAAACCTACGCCTGTTGGGATTGGTGGCTTTATGTTTGTGAAGCACGCCCCATGCGTTCCTGCGTTCCACAGTCCACCAGTCTGTTTTGGCAGTAGATTTCCATTTTTTCTGCAGCACCGTTCCGTCCGTAAAATAAAATTCAAGTGTATCGTCACCGATAACCGTTATCTGCCGAACCCTTTCTGAGAATTGAGTTTCATCAAATTCATTCAATCCTAGTGCCTCGGCACAGACGGCTTTCAGCTTCTTTTCGGGGATACTTTTGGCATCACAGAACTTTGCTCCCTTTTCACTTTTAGTTCTGCAAATCCAAATGTAGTAAACTTCGTTAGGATCTTTTCTCTGGCGTTTACCACTCCTGCGATAGCTCTTGCCACAGATAGGACACTTGATTTTGCTTGTAAAACAAGATGTATTGATGCTCCAGTTCGCAAGTACTCCGAGTTCTCTGCGCCGTTGACGTTCTTTCTGTACTGCCTGGAAGATTTCCATCGGAATGATGGCTTCGTGTGTATTTTCCACCCAGTATTGCGGCAACTCACCATTATTCTTTTTTGACTTTCCTGTAATGGGGTCAGAAACATATTCTTTCTGAAAAAGCAGATTCCCTGTGTAAGTGACATTACTCAGAATCTGTCGAACAGAAGAATTACTGAAGTGTACACCCTTGTAGGACTTCACCCCCATTTCTTCAAGCTGTTTTTCTGTACTCTCAGCCGATAAACCATTCATAAAGTTATCAAAAATCAATTTAACAATTTTTGCTTCTTCCGGTTCTACCTCCAGATGGTCACCTTTCCATCGGTATCCATAAATTTGGAAATGTCCATTCGGAATACCCTGTTCAAAGCGTTTTTTCGTACCCCACTTCACATTCTCGGAAATGGAGCGGCTTTCTTCCTGTGCAAAGGATGCCAGGATAGAAAGCATTAGTTCTCCGTCACCGCTCATGGAATTGATATTTTCCTTTTCAAATCGCACTTCCACGCCGATATCTTTTAGGTGTCTGACCGTTTCCAGAAGGTCAACAGTATTTCTCGCAAAACGCTGTATAGATTTGGTAAGAATAATATTGATTTTCCCAGCTTCGCAGTCGGCAAGCATACGCTGAAATTCTGTACGCTTGGCTATACCAGTGCCGCTGATTCCATCGTCAGTGTATACTCCGGCAAATTCCCATTCCGGCTTTTTCTGAATCAGTGCGTTGTAGTAGCTTATCTGTACAGAAAGGGAATGGTGCATTCTCTCGGATTCCATTGAAATACGGGCATAAGCAGCCACTTTTTTCTTTGCTTTTATGGTCGGCATCTTCTGCTCGACCTTTGTGATTTTTGCCATGAAACCACTCCTTCCGCTACTATTTATCACTCTGAAAGCGCCTTAAGTCAAGTGAATATCGGAAAATAATGTACCCAAAGTTGGGCGGTATTTCTCAAGAAAAATTGTATCAATCTGACGATATTCATCTTCCGAAATAAGCCCCTCGGTCAACATTTTCCGGGCAAGATGCATGATGGTCTGGTACAGCTTTTCATTCTTGAACTCTTCTTTACTCATTTCTGCCTCCTTTAAAACGGTCAGCAATGTAGCAAGTATGACTGCAATACTTTCTTCTCTTATCGCCGTAAATATGAAATTCCTTACCACAATGTGGACACTTGAAATCATATACTGTCTGACGTTTTACCTGATCTAAATGTCTGTTCCACCAGGCATTACGGCACTTATCACAGCAGAAACGTTTTCTTTTCTGCTTTGCAATCTGCTGAATCGCTTTACCGCAGTTGTCACAGTATGTTATTTCTCCAGTGGTGACTGGAGAGAATTCATCCACTTTCGCTTTAGTGATAGCATTTCTGCGGCAGAATGATTTTACTGTATTCAGTGATATGCCAAGTGCTTGAGCAATTTTGCCATAGCTGTTTCCGGCAGCACGCAGCTTTATGATCTGTGCTTTCTGATTATCTGTCATAACCCTTTGTCTCCTTCCATGAGATGGTTCTTGTTGTATCTCCCTCACTCACTACCGAAAAATTCAACCCCAGCGTTATGGCATCCGGAATCTGAACACTTGGAACACGAAAAATCCTATTCTATTATAGATTTCATGGAAAAAATGAGTATATATAAAAATATGTATTATATATAGAGATATAGGAATTTGGTGTTCCAACGTGTTCTCGTGTTCCGATGATAAGTGTGGCAAGTTCTCCGGGAGACCATTATCCAAGCACCTCGCCAAGCCTGATCCCGGACAGTATGCGCCTTTTCGCCACACGGTCAATATCCCTTGTCACTTCCGGAAATGTGGCAGTGATTTGTTGCACAAAACTCTTCTGTGAGTACGGTTTCAAGCCACATTCCTCGCAATAGCCTTTATATGCGTTAAATATCTCCGTTGACCCGGCACTGTATCCCGTATCCAATTCGCAATATTCCTTCACGAATGACAACACGGAATCCGACTCCTCACGGTACTGTTGCAACTCGTCCGCATTGACCTGTGTTTCCGAGAACACATAGTGATTGTTCATCAGTCTGCGCAGCCCTTCCAAAGCGAACAGGAAGATGCCGTCAGCCTCCATGCGGAATTTCTCCAGCAACTCCGGGTCACGCTTGTCCTGTGGAATTGTATGATTGAACCGTATAATGATAAGTCTGCGGTAAAATCCCTCAGAGCGGTCACCATAGTTTTTCGGTATACTGTTGCAGGAGAACAGAAGCCTTGCACTGGACTGAAAAGAGAACGGGTTTTTATTCTTTTTCTCTACGGTCAAATAGTCCTCACCTACAAGAGCCTTAAATATGCCGTTGTCATCAATATTCTTTGTCGGCAGGTCAGCAAAGATATTTGCCAGCTTACCAAAAAGCTCTGCGGTCTTAAAACGCTCATTCAGAGCCTGCCAGGACACATTTGAAACATTCTGCTTTCCCAACAGCACGTCATTCAGCACACGGAGCAGCACTGATTTTCCCGCACCTGCCGCACCTACGATAACAAAGCATTTCTGAGCCGAGTTGACAGGAATAAGAAAATATCCAAGCATTTCTTGTATCAGACCTACCTGTTCCATATCGCCGCCCATCGATTCTTCCAGAAACTTTTTGAACCTCGGGCAGTCTGCCGTTTTGTCATAGGTAATATTCAGCTGTACCGTAGAATAATAATCTGGCGTGTGTTCCGTCAGTGTATCCTCAAGCACGTTGTATAAGCCGTTGCGGACATTGATGATATAGGGATTGGCATTCAGTTCCCGGATATCCCGCTGAACCAGAAGGCGCCACTGTTTCTCTGCATCAATAATCTGACTCATCTTCGTTTCACGCACCAGCATTTTCTCCTGCACCAGACGTTGTGCTTCCATTTCAGAAAGTTCAACATACACACCGCCACGATAGCTGAAATGCTGCTCTGCAGAGTAAAAAACCTGCTGTTCCTCAGACATCGTCTTTGCCAGCACACCGGGTAGAAAACGTAGTCCTTTGTCATGCGGTTCATACCAGTCGGGGATTGCTGTACCCGCCTTGGCTCTCTTTGCATTTTTACTTGCCTGATATGCTTTGCTGGTATCCTTAAATACTGCATTCAAAGATTTCAAAAACGATGCCTTCAGCTTGAAGTGGTCACAGATTTCGGAATTGATGATTACATCTGCCGTCACCATATCCTGGTTGTACAGATAATCCAGCACAAACTGTTTCGCCGCCTGCAAGTCCTTGATAGTCTCTCCCGTTACAGGAATACTGTGCAGTACATCAAGCAGCACTTCTGTGCTCATCGGTTGATAGCACCATGCGGCAGGAGCCTTTACCGGACATTCTCCGGCTGCAAATTTCGGACACTTGAACCCTTTTTCACAGATGGTTTTACAGGTGATCGGATTCGTGCCACTCTCCAGAAAATGATTGATCTTTTTCTGCGTGTTGCCCTCATTGTATCCGGGATAGGGCTCAGACAGCTTGTGAATCAACTTCGTACCGCCCTCAAAGGGAGCAAGGTTTGTAATCATGGCATACCAGTCATGCTCAGAAAGAGAGGCGGCGTCATCATGGCAGTGCTGCAGGAATACACACGAACGCATCACCTGGTCAATGCCTTTCTCTGCACCGCTCTTATGCTCCACAGGGGCAAGATCTACTTCTGGCAGAACATCCGACAGTTGTTCCTGTGTATATTTGCGTTCAGGGTGGAAACTGACACAGGTCACTTCAACTGGGATGTCCTTTTTACAGTGCATAAACCCTGGAAGTCTCATGACCCTTGATTCATTGACACACATCGGATCACCATCAAACTGCTTTACAAGCTGCGTCTGAATCCTGCGAAACAGTTCCACTTTTGCACTCGAATCCATAAACCAGTACACATGATATGATTTCTGTGTTTTCATGACCATAGAGGGAGGTAGTGGGAACGCATCGATTTTCTTCTGCTGATCCTCAAAGCTGTCATCGTCCATCTCCACGAACTGTGCATTGATTCTTGTAATCGAGTCATCATCCTGACCGCCGTAGTTGACTACAAAAAAGATGCCGCGGTTCATGGCATTGTGGTTTTTCAGCGTTTCTTCAACGCTTTTGTACTTTCCGCACTCACAGGACAGCTTCGCTCCCTGGAATATACCGCCTTTTTTATCATCGAATACACGAAAGCAGACGATATCGGTCGGATTGAAAAGAGAGCCGAGTACATCGGTTACCGTCACATTCATGTTTCCGCCTCCTCAAAATATCTAATTTGTTTTTTCAGTTTCTTTGCTTCTTCGATTTCGCTGGCAACACCTAATGTCACCGTTCCAAATACCCATACTTCATCACACATACGAAGAAGCGCAAGACCGAACAGCAGCCCCAGTTCACGCTCGGAGGGATTATTGTCATCCAACACCTGCGGATACAAAAGATGACTGGCTATCGGCATATACCCTTCACGAATCACTCGTCGGCAGTATCCAATCGTTGCCACAACATTTGCATTCACATCTCCGCCATACTTTGATGCCACATATACCTTTCTACGGTTTTTGTCGGCATACCGTTTTTTCTGCTGCTGTCTGTATTCTTTCATGACATGGCTGATTGCCATGCCCTCTGTCGGGCTGCTATAGCCCTCGCTGTTTTTGTACATATGTTAGTCCTCCAGTTCTTCCATCATTCCAAAGGTCGGTCCCGCAGATGCCTCTGCAATCAGCGGAAGGTCAAACTCCGGGAAAGGCTTTTCCTCCATGCAGGCACGGATAAAGGTCACAGCCTCCGGCAACTTGTCCTCTGGGATAATGAAGGTCAGTTCATCGTGTATCTGAAGAATGGGCTTCAACCAATCACGCTCCGGCAGTCCTGCCAGTATTCTGGCAATGGCGAGTTTCAGAATATCTGCCGCCGTTCCCTGAATCGGTGTATTCAGCGCACAGCGTTCTGCAAAGGACTTCTGTCCCCAGTTATCAGAATTAATATTGGGAAGATACCTGCGTCTGCCAAGCCATGTCTCGGAATACATTCGTCTTGCAGCATCTGCCTTTGTTTCTTCTTGCCATGCGGTCAGACATTTGTATCCGTGCTTGAGATTGAAAAGAATGTCCTCACACTCACTAACGGATTTTTCAACTCCCGCCTTGAATTTTAGCGTTTTCTGAAGCCCTCTCGGAAACAATCCATAGAAAGTCCCGAAATTCACATTTTTTGCAATTGTTCTGTGTTCCTTATAATTCTCAGAATGCTTGTCCTGTGCTTCTTCATAACTCACATCAAAAATAACGCTGGTGGTAGCCGCATGGATATCACCATTATTTCGATAGGTATCCAGCATCTTCGGGTCACGGCAGTAAAATGCTCCCACACGCAGTTCAATCTGTGAAAAGTCCAGTGACAGAATCAGATGTCCGTCTGGTGCTTTGATAAAATTGCGTACGCCAATCGGATCATTGGTTTTGCGAGGCATATTCTGGGCATTGGGGTTTCGGCAATTCATCCTGCCCGTATCAGTCGAAAGTGCGAATATATCCGGATGGATGCAGCCCGTCACAGGATTCAGATATTTTAAATAACCGTCAATATAGGTGGACTTGATTTTTCCCCACTTGCGGTATTCCTGCACCAGCGTAAACAGCTTTGAAAGCTCCGGGCGGTTCTTATCACACCATTCTTTCAAGAGCGTCATAGTCATATCGTCTGCTGCCTCACGATTGGTTTCTGTGGTTTTGAGAATGGGAAGCCCCAGGTCTTTATACAGATAATTCTTGAACGCCTGGGTGGAGCAGTTCGCTCCGATATTCACATCACCGATGGTGAATTCGATCTTCTTGCGGATACGCTCCATCTCGGCTTCAGCTTCCATCTTTCGCTCCTGCATAAGCGACAGATTTACAGGAATACCGTTGCACTTCATGATGCCAAGATACACAGCAGTCGGACTCTCGATTTCCTCCACAATGTACCTGTGCTTTGGGAGGTAACGGTCAAACCAGTCGTTAAACTTGTGATAGAGCCGCAGGGCAAAGTCTGAATCGGCAGCACCATAGCGAACGGTTTCCGCATCCTGTGCATCCAGTTCATCAAAGTGCTTTCCGTCCGTTACACTTGAAAAAGACGGCAGTGGTTCTCCGAGCAGTTCTGCTGCCAACTTTTTCAAACCGCTCTCATTCAGCTTGCGGAATTCGTAGGTGCTTTTTAGGCTCATTTGTGACGCACAAATCGTGTCATATACAGGTGCCTGAATCACAATGCCGCTCGCATATACCATTGAAGATTCAAAGGCAATGTTATGGGCAATTTTTGTGATTGCCATATTGGTGAGAAATCCCGCTAAAAAAGAAAAGAAAGCAGCCTTGTCTATATTACTGCCAACACGATGAGTGACAGGAACATAGATACCGGTTCCTTCCTTAACAGAGAAAGAACAGCCGACAATATGCGATTTCGCTGGGTCAAGTGCTGCTTTATCTTCTTCACGGAATGGATCATCGGGAGAAGTTTCAAAGTCAAATGCTACCAGTAGATTGTTCCCGATATATTCCTTAATACCATCTACTGTGGTCACACATTTATATTCTGTATTCATATATTATCTCTCCTATGGGAATAACCCGGAGAAGCATTACACCCCTCCGGGCATTCCGGTATTCTCTGTATTTAGTTTTCTTATTTCAAAGGTTCAATAATTTCTCCCGTTTCCGGATCAACCACTGGCTCATCATCAATGAGGGATGCAGGGGTAAGTTTGGCTGCATATGTCTTGACCGTTTCCGTTACACCTGCCACTGCTGTGCGTTCCTCCGCCGTCAGCATACGCACGAAAGCAAAGACCGCCTGGGAAAATGCGATGCCGGATGCGTTTGTAGCCTTTTTCAGCGTGATTTTTGTGACCACCTGATTCAGCTTGCGTCCACGGGAAAGTTGACTCTTCACATAATTTGTGAAAGACTTCAACGAACCTGTCGGCAGAGAAATTGTAATCGGGAATAGTTCGCCTTCACGCAGTATGTAGAGCATACGCTTGTTCTTGCACAGCTTGCTCTGACCATCACCGCTGCCAAATTTGTTATACGGACAGTCGGCACAATTCCCGCCGGGATTCCCTATACCCGTCACTCCATCAAAAGAGCCGCAATCGGGAGGATTGTTCCCGCCGTTATACTTGTCGTGGTAATAGGCGAATGCCGGGTGGTTATACACAATGACTCCAGTGATGTCCTTTGCCATCTCAGATTCCTCGCCTTCGGCAGACGGAATTTCAAATGCCGTACCGCCGCCTGTTGGCAATTTAACACGGTCAAATGAAAACTCAAGCCCCTGGCAATCATCTGCCAATGCCTCATTCAATACATCCTGATTTGCCAATACAGCAAATCCTTCGGTCACTGTGAGTTCGTTGTTATTCTTATCTGACATGATCTATGTCCTCCTGTGAAATGTAATAATTTGTGATTTTGCGTTGCTGCGGTGCTGTAATATTCATGCACCTAAGATTTGCGGATACCGACCGACACTTTTTCATAAGTGCTGACAGTATCGCCAAGCCATGCCGGAACTTCCTCGCCGGTGATTTCACGCTGTTCCTTAATAAAGGATGCGAGGGTGTTGGCATTGACCGTCTCCGTAACCAGACTGCCATATCCGTTTTCTTTCAGCGTCTGCATCATCTCGTCCTTACGGCCTGCTGCCGGGGATGCAAACAATCTGCTTTTCAGATAGAATGTGCTGCCGTTACGGGAGAAACGGTCGAGTTCAGCTTCTGTCATGGCATCGGATAGCTGCAGGTCAAGTTCTGCAATCTCCGCACCCAGAGCCTTAGTCTGTGCTTCGAGTTCTTTCTTCTGTTCCTGCAGAGTCTTGAGCCTGTCAGCCATTTCAAAAATTTTTGTATTTTCCATCGGTGACTACCTCCTTTCACTTACTACCGAGAAATTCAACCCCCTTTCGGGAATCTCAGGTTTTGAAAGGATTTCTGCCCTTACGGTAATCATCAACCAGCATTTTGGCAAGGTTAATTTTCTTTCTCAGTGCATACAGCACCTTGCGATCAACGGTGTTTTTGCAAACAAGGTAAATGTAGTGACAGTTTTCCTTTTGCCCGGCTCTGTGAATACGAGCCTTTGCCTGTTCAAAGTTGCTCATGCTGTAATCAAGGGAATAAAAGACCATCGTACTGGCAGCAGTTAAGGTAATGCCCAGTCCTGCTGCAGCAATCTGTCCTACGAATACACGGCACCTATCGTCATACTGGAAACAATGAATTTCACTGTCACGATCTTTCACGCCACCACGCACTGCGGCATAACCGATTTTCTTCTTTTCGAGCAATTCCTGAATATCGTCCAGTTCCGGCACAAATCGTACCATAATAACGAGTTTCTTATCTTCTGACATGGCGGTGTCAATAATATCCGAAAGGGCCTCCAGCTTGGCGTGACTTACAGTATTCACCACGCCATCATCATCGGTCAGATGACCACCTGTAATCTGTGACAGGCGGAGCATTCTGGTGAGAATGTTGGCTGTAGTTACCTCGGATTGGTCCATTTCCGCATAGCTGTCAGATTCAATGCTGTCATACAGTTTTGCGGCATCTTTCTCCAAATTCACAGTACGAACTTCCTCTGTGATTTCCGGCAAATCCAAACACTCTGATTTTGTCACACGATATGCGATGGAATGAAGCTTTCGAAGAAAATCGTCTGTCATCCACTTGCGGAAAATCGGCGTGTGATTTCCGTAGCCACTCATATCAAAATACTGGTTGCGGAAGGAATAGAATGATGTGCCGAAAATCTGAGGATTCAGGAAACGATACTGTGAAAAAACATCTAACTCACGATTTGTAATAACTGTACCTGTTAGGAGTAGCTTGTACTTTGCTTTATCGCCAATGTGCTGCATTCCCTGGCTCTGCTTTGATCGATTTTCTTTCAGCTTATGTGCCTCATCCGCAATCACCAAATCAGCGTTATATGTGATCAGTTCCTTTTCGAGCCGCCACGCACTCTCATAATTCACAACCACAATCTGCATTCCTTCATTTGGAAGCTTAGTCAGCTGCTCTTTCTTCTTTGCCGATGTACCTTTCAAAATGGTAAGCGAATACGGGAAGTCAGCGAACTTTTCGAATTCCTCTTCCCAGACACCCAAAATTGACAGCGGAGCGACCACCAGTACTCGATTCACCTTGCCGTACTGATACATACAACCTGCAACAGCGATACTAACAATTGTCTTGCCGGTACCCATCTCCATCAAAAGCGCTGCTCCTCGGCTCTTAAGTCGGTTATCAAACACACCGAATTTATCGCAGGCGAAAGCGAAGGCTTTTTTCTGGTGATCGTATGGCGTTGCTTTAATCGACATCATTAGTTCGATATTCTCAATCATTGCTCTCACCCCACATTTCCTTGATTTCAATGCCCTGCACGCTTTCACCGGGTGTCAGCACAAGTACTTCACAAAACTCTCCGAAAAGAAGGGTAAGCAGTCTCTTAGGAATGTTTCTGTGTTCGCTTTGCAGGACTTCCTGCTTATGTCCGTTACGGTCTGCAATATTGATTTTTACTTTGTGTTTTAATCTCATGGATTTTTCCTCCTGTTTCTGAATTGCATTGCTGCAGAGAATGGATCTATTTCCTTCCTCTATTCACTACCGAAAAATTCAACCCTCTAAATAAAGTGCGTTCGACGGAGGACTCCGACCGCTATAAATACTACCACTTATTATTTGTCCATTTTAGGGTACTTGTGGCGTTTCACACGCTCGACCCCGAAAGACTTAGCGACCTTGTCAATGATCTTGTTCTTGCGGTTGGTCATTGCCGCGGAGGACGGCAGCTTGCCCGTCTGCTCGGCTTCAGCCTGGCGCATCTCCTCAAGCTGCGTACCCTTGCCAAAATGTTCGAAGAAGAAATTCTGCTGGGATTCGGTACAGTTTTCATCAATGACCTTGCGTACTTGTGCAACCTGTGGATTTTCAGTCTCCGGCTCCGCAAACAGTATATCTTCCGGACTGCCACTCTTGTCGGAAAGCGTGTCCCATGGATCAATGGTGTCCTCATCATCGGGATTGGCCTTGTAGCTGTTCACCTTGGCTTCAAACAGGGAATCGCGCAGTTCATCCTCGTAGCGATCCTGCAAATCCATTTCGTGGTCAAACTCATCGAGCATAATGGTCAGTTCGACCGACAGGTCTTTGCCGACTTCAAGCCTCTGCGTGACCACGCACTTTGCATTATCGTCCCAGCGTTCATAGCAGTAATACTTGCCGTCAGCCGTCAGATAACAGGTACGGTTTGGATTGAACCCGCTCTTGCGTTTCTTTGTTTCGTTGCTCTTCATTGCAATGTCCTTTCCGTCCGAGCGGTACGGAGGGACACAAAAGAGCCTGCAGTCGAAGATGACCACAGGCTCCGTTTGACCGAAAATGGGCGCACGAAAACTACGGTGGGAGCATCTTCGTTCAAACCACAGCGTTTCCGCTGTTGGTGGAACTCTTATGCAACACTCCGCCCTTATAGCGCTATTCGGACTTTAGATTGATATTTCAAAGCTGTCTGCTTTGATAGTAATATGATAGCAAAATTAAATAGTAATGTAAATTCCACGCAAATCGCATTACTTCTTCTGCATTATTCGCTCGAATACTTGTAATTTTGCAAAAAATATGATATAATTACTGTATTGCATTACTTTTTGCATTACTAATTTAGAGCAAAAAATAAGAGTCCCTCAAAAAGGGACTCCTGTACGATATGTTATTGGAGATGAAAATGGGAAAAAATGGTGAACAAGATAGAAGAAAATTTTTTCACAAGCAATGTTTTTACGTTTGAATCGTATTCTTGCCACTGTGAAATTGAAAAGGGATTGAATATAATCGGAGAGCCAACTGAAATCATCAAGATTACTGCCGACAAAACGCAGCCTCTCCATTTTGCATTTGGCTCCAAGGTTGGCTTAGTGAGATTGAATGCCGACGGCTCTGTTGCGGAAAGCAATATTCTCGGCAAACTACTTGCCATTGACAACAGCAAGGTTGAGAATTATTTTGACTTTTTCAAGAGAAATGGTTTCCTCCTGCCGGTTTCGCAGAAAAACCATGACACCGTGGAGAAAAGCGAACTGGGTTACATCATCAACCGCTTGCACGCTACACTTCTTTTGATGTCAACCATTACTGATATGTCAAGAACCAGCTACGAAAAAATCATAAGAATGATTTTTTATCATCTGTTTTCACCTATTGTGCATATAGAAACCAGGGACGGTGCCTATAAGTATACCTCCTCAAAGCACCAATATACGCAATTTCTTGAAAACTATAAAAATGCAGAACGAGAAGAACGATTGTATGATACGTTCAATAATGCGGAATTTACATTCACCGATACTCTCGGAACAATCACCTTGAATGCCGATTTTGTTGATGGGGTTCTTAACAGAACACTTATAAACTGCCAATATGAAAATTCCTTGTTCAGGGAGGTCTTCACAACCTACTGCTCATCTCGTGCCGGAAAATCTAAAAATATGTTATTGATTAATGACTTCATATTCCGCTATCTTTATGAGGTGGGTGTGGTTATGTGTGTGGACTTGGAGAACATTTATTATGTAGACGGAAAGGTAAACAAGGACAATTTCACTGCCCAAATGAAAAGCAGGGCTACTGAGATTGCTAAATTCCTCATAAAAGAAGAAATCGAAGCAAACCTCAGAAGAGTTAGACCGACTTATAATATTTACAAGTTGGAACCCACCTGGACCATTGACTCTCTCTTGAGTGCCTTGTATTTTGGCTTGTTTTACATGAGGCCCAACATGGAGAATTACCGCCGATGTGCCAATCCAAAATGCGGTGAGTTTTTCCTTGTGCCAATTTCATCGCAAAAGAAGAAATACTGCTGTCGAGAGTGTATGAATAGAGAAATGGCTGCACGAAAACGCGCCCGCGATAAAAGCAAGGCCACAAAAGAACAATAAAAAACACGGAGAGACATTCCTTGAGAATTTCTCTCCGTGTTTTTTATTCAGTAGCGGCGGTTACAAACGGTTGCTCGATTACCATACTCAGTGCGGCACGATCAGCATCGTGGTTGCCATCGTAATTTTTCAGCAGATACCGTGTGTCTAATACGATTCCTTGGATGCGTTCGTAAATTTCGGGATTATCTGGATTGTCTACCCAATCTCCAACAGCCTCAGCCACATTTTCACATAACCCGTTAATGCCAAAGAAGTTCTTGGCACGATTATACGGCATGATAAAGGCGTTGAATACTTGCACACCATCCGGTGTTTTTCTGTTCTTTACAAACTGACCATATGTAATCTGCTTGTTGATATCGGAAGATTGCGGCAAGGCACTGGTGCCCAATACGGGTGCGATACCATAACGATAATATTTTGCATCGAGTACATAATACTTTCCACCATAAATCATGATGGTGTCCGGTTCCAATGCACTGGCAGGCTTATTCTTATCCTTTCCATAACGCGCAGTCCATATGCCGTGTGGGAAATAATCAGCCTTATTAGGCACACCGAATACTTTGTCAATGAGTTTCTCCCAGACAGTCTCAAACTTATCTGTTCCAAAGTAGAACTGCTTATCAATGGTTTTGCTGTCCTTGAACTCGATCATTGCTATCATAGAACGGAATAGAGACTTATCTGCATCGTTGTTGGTGCTACCAAGTTTCTCGTTCAAAGTTGAAATAAACATATTCTTGTCGAAGGCTATATCGGGCTGTTCTGGTGTGTTCGTGGTATACAGCCAGCCGATGCGTTCAAAGCTTTCATACACGCAGTATTTATGAATGCGTGTGATAAGCCTGGTCATATCCGGCGAATAGTCTCTAACAACCTGCTTAAGGTAAATAAACGATTTTCCTTGAACCACCGGAACTAACTTCTTGGCCGTTCGTCCCCAGTCGGTTTTTCCACGTCCATCCACCTTGTATGTGACCTCAGTTTCGGTATAATAACTACCATTGTGATCCAAATAGTAGTTTATAACATTAAGGTAGGCCTGGATTGGAAAGTCCACCGATTGCGGTGCGGTGAACTTATCCATTTCCAGAACTCTGTCCGTTTTATCCGTGAATGCTGCTAATACCTGGAAAAGATTTTTAATGTCTCTTCGAAGCTCATCATCTTGCGCGGGCAGTTCGTAACCCATAGGAAAATAAATCATCGCATTTTCCGAGTCCGCCTTAATACCGACAAAACGGTCGCCATCGCCGTTTTTGTTGACGTGGCAATGGTCTCTGATCTTAAAATGCTCACGATCTATAGGCATATAGGCTCCTCCAATCTTTTAAGATGATTTCTTCGGTACGAGGGTGTTGAAAATATTCTCCTTGAAAACAAGGAATCTATCGTCCTTCTCAGAAGATACAAAAAGTTCAATAACATCTTCCAGGCTCTTTACTTTATCAAGGTCAAATACATCTTCCTTAGTAAACTTGAAAGCATCGTCCCACAAATACTTGAGTACCTTTTCTGGGAAACGGCTAATCTGTCTCTCGCTGCCATCACCCATTAGCAGGTCTTCCTTGGAAACAAAATGTGTACCCAGGCGCTTATCCTCAGAAGAAGTCATACGGATATTTTTTGTGAGGACAATTTTGTTAATTTCAGTGAAGAAATGTTCCCAAGAAACACTTGTATCCAGAATCTTGGTTTCCGCAAAGGCACGTTCGCCTTGATTGTCCTGGAAACGATTCTTGATAAGACGCATATTCCATCTTCTCTGGAATGCAGTGTCCAAGGTGAATACGTTCTGGTCACTGGTATTCATTGTACAGAGAATAGACATATTGGAAGGGATAGAAACCTTGTGGCTATCATCCTCATAAACAATTCGGGCAATGTCGGCATTGGTGATTTCATATTCGCTACCGCCGGATTGGTTTCTATCAAGCAATTGGAAAAATTCACCGAAGATAGCCGGTGCATTGCCTCTGTTAATTTCCTCAATAACAAGATAGAACATCTTGTCTGGATTCAAATAGGCTTTGCGGACCAGTTTTGTGAAAGGACCCGGAGTGAACACATAGCTTACGCTACCATCTTCTGCCACTGCCGGCAAAATCTGTCCAACAAAATCAGAGTAGGTGTAATCCGGATGGAAAACCAATCTTTCCATCAGATTGGCATCATTGCAGTAATCGTTCTTGACAGTCCAAGATTTACCTGCACCAGGTACGCCATAAAGAATAATGTTGGTGCCACCTGTTAATCTCCCAGAATCGCTGTTACTTCTCTGTGTAGCCAGCGATGCATCTATAACGGTATTAGTTGCCAACTTGAAGAATTGGTTATTCAGTGCTTGCAGCCCACCATCGCCATCAACCCCTTTTCCTGGAATTACTCCAAAAGCGTCATATTTGAATTGCTTGGCACGTTTAAGCAGTATTAAATAACTTCCAGAATGCAGCAAGTGACGAAATGCGACAAAATCCGCACTATCGAAATTAATGAGGGACACCTGGATTTGGTCTGCTTGGTTTTTGCGCTTGCTACGCACAACAGATGTCTTTCCCTCAATGATTCCGTTGACAAATACCAAACCATCATCTGCGGCATTTCCGCCCAAGTAGTCATAGTTTGACTGATGAATGCAAACTGGAATCTGAGGAATAAAATATTTCTTCAAGTCTGCATCAGAATGAGCATCATTAAAATATCCATCCGCACGAAGATACGGAAAGATATCCATCTGCGCTCCCGTGATCGCAATATGCGTTTGATTGGTGGTTCTTCCGTCATCAAGGGTATTTGATGCTTCAAGTTTCTTAATAATCGCACCGTCATACTGCTTGGTGTCGATTGTTGTTCCTGTTGCCGATAAAATATCGGCAATTAACGAAATAGCGTTGTTAAAATCCATTTTTATAATCCGCCTTTCTGCGAAAGGCACCAATCAGGGATGAAAAAGTGCTTTCGCTAAAATAAAATGAGTGATATAATGTAGTTAAGTGGAACGGTTAACTACAAAAACCGTGGAGGTGAGTGGCGGGGCTGTATAGCGGCAACCCCGTATTTTTATATGGTTCGTCTCTCCGTTAAGGCATCAATTAATGGCGCAAACAAGTAGCCCGTAAACCTATCTCTTTCAAATCGACTCGATTTTGCCGGAGATTCAGTCAATGCCGTTCCACTTAATCTTTTTATGGAGGTGTCTTTGTGGCATTTAAAATCTTCCGTAAGAACTGTTGTGGTCTTGATGTGCATAAAACCTGGATTTATGCCTGTATTGGAATTACCGACGCCGATAACCGTACTGAATACAAACAAGCTCGTTTCTCGTCATTTTCAAAAGGATTACAGGAACTTTCTTCCTGGCTTGCTAAATATTCTTGTACCGAAGTTTGTATAGAGTCATCCGGTAAATACTGGATTCCTGTATTCAATATCCTTGAGAAAACCTGCTGGGTCACGCTTGCTCATCCAAAATATACGAAACCTCAGAAGGGTAACAAAACAGATCGTAAGGATGCAAAGTGGATTTGTGATTTATTTATGTGTGACATGATTAAACCAAGCTTTATTCCTCCGCCTAATATTCGTCATCTTCGTGATTTGCTGCGTTTTCGCATGAAACTGACTTATCAGATTACAGGAATGAAAAATCGTGCCCTCAATTGCCTCACTGTATCAAATCTGAAACTTGATGATGTGTTTACGGATGTCTTTGGCAAATCCTCTCGTTCCATCATTCAGCAGATTCTTGATCATTCAGGAGAAACTTTTGATGTTACACCTTACATTCACAAAAACTGTAAACATCCGGTTGAAGAAATTTAGGCTGCAATTGATGGAGCAATCTGTCCTAAACAGGCAACCAAACTAAAAATCTGCCTTGATTTTATTGATGAACAGGAAAGGCGTATCGCTGAACTTGATACTGAAATTTTTCGTCTTGCTGAACCGTACAGCTCTGTTCTGGAGTTTATGCGTACAGTTCCGGGGTTCTCTAAAGAACCTCTGACAGCAATTCGTCTTCTTTCAGAAATTGGTTCGGATATGTCTGTTTTCCCCACTTCCAAAAATCTTGTATCATGGGCAGGATGTTGTCCTCGAAACGACAGCAGTGCACAGAAAGTGAAATCTACACGTATTTCCCATGCAGGTTCCTATCTGAAACCTTTGCTGGTTCAGATCGCCAATGCATTACTGAGATCTAAAGAGCATCCCGAATTTAAAGAGCGTTACCGCAAAATTAAGACTCGCCGTGGGCATAAAAAAGCGATTATTGCATTATGCCGTATGCTCCTGACCGCTATCTGGAACGTACTTTCTAAATGCGAACCCTATTCTGCGAAAGGCTATCTGGCTGACAAGACTACTGAGCACTCTGTTGTGATATCCAAAACGGAAGGTCTTGCTCTCCTTCGTCAACGTGGCTATATCTTCAAAGATGAAGTAGCTGATTTTGCCTAATAACTACCATTAAATAATTTTTCAAGCCATCTCACCATGGCTTGCTTCGCTATGCCTTTTTTTCTTTTTCATAGGGTGAAGATTATTTTCAAACTTCACACCTCGTATAATAGATTTTAGGGTAGTTTCAAGAGCACCCCAATGAACCTCTGCCACGCTCAGTTGAGAAAGGCAGCATTGAAATCAGAATGAGCGTAGCGAATGGAGATTTCAATGCTGCGGCGGAGTTCCGCCGGTTTTAATCAAACAATCAACAGACATTCACATACCCATGATAAAATAGCTGTGATCAGCAAGAACAAGTTCTGTTTCACCTCACATATATTGTATTAGTACCGATGCTATTGCTCTGCTTAGTAACGGGGGTACAGAGTTTCCGATTTGCATATATGTTTTCGTATACGCTCCGCGGAAATAGTAGTCATCGGGATAAGATTGAACTCTTGCAGCCTCACGAGGTGTCAAACCACGTGCTTGCGTTGGATGAATATACATATTGCAGTCAAACTTCATGTGTGCCGTAATTGTTTTACACACTTTGTTTCCTTCCAACTTGAAGTATTTATCCTTGAATATATCATTTCGGCTTGCATAAGGCATGATATCCGCAATTTTCGGGTCATCAGATCTATCACCTTGATTAAGGCGGCCATATATCTCAATATCGCGGTCGTTGTTATATCGAGCCTTGTGATTGCAAACATAGGGAATTTTCCTGCCACAGTTAATGATATCTATATACTCATTTAGCAACAAATCATTTACTGGTTCGATTTTTCTTCCCGAAACTTCGCTGTCAATTTCTGTGGCGTTTCTTACACGAGATGCCTGCAATGGGCGAAGGCCGTATAAAGCATCAGAAAGAACAAACGACGCAATCGATGCACCAACCATCTCAATTCGCTTAAGAATCTCCCCATTATCAACACCAATCCTGTTGCCTATATATATAAGGCGCTCTCGGTTTTGAGGTACACCGAAGTCCTTGGCGTTAAACACTTTGCACTCGACTGTGTATCCTATTGCTTCGAAATCTTCTTTAACTTGATTTGAAACACCCAACATTCCTTTTACATTTTCCATAACAAAGAACTTAGGCTGCAAGCGATGAACAACTTCGATGTAGTTTTTGTAAAGATAATTTCTTGGGTCGTCAATTAAACGCTGTCGGTTAGCCATACTAAAACCTTGACAAGGAGGACCTCCCACGACTATATCGATAGGCTCTCCTTTGATTAACCGCTCAAGTTCTTCCACAACCTCGCGAATATCGCCTTTGATTATATGATCTCGCGAGGTCTCAGGATGGTTGTGTGCATAAGTATCCACGCAGCAAGCTTCAATATCATTAGCAAGCGCCACGCAGAAGCCTTCTTGCACAAAACCCAAACTAAGACCACCTGCGCCACAAAACAGATCCACAATCTTCAAATGTGCCGTTGCGTTTTCTCTTGCGTTGTTTATATATGTGTTGCAATATTTTTTGACCACACAATCTTCGCACTTTGCCGTACATTTTCCATCGCATACTGCTGACAAGCGTTCAAATGCCGATTTTGCCTCAGAATCTCCCTGTACTGCACTTTTAACAGCCTTCGCACGTTCGTCGAGGAATTCTTCTCCCGTGCAGGCTGTAAACGCAGCTAAACAAGCGGTAAGGTTCTGCGAAACAGAGGGAGCATCTATGCATTTAATAAATGATATAACTTCCGCTATATCAACACTAAATTCACTCATCTTTCCACTCTCCTAATTTTTCCAATGTAATTCTCACTTGCCCTGCAACGGCCGCTGACACATTTACAGTGACCGCATTGCCAAACTGCTTATATGCTTGAGAATCTGATACAGGAATTGTGAAACCATCATCAAACCCCTGTAATCTTGCACACTCTCTCGGAGTTAAACGGCGCACGCGTTCGTTCTGCGTAACATAGTTATCTTGGCAAGCGCGATGCATCTTTGCCATCGTAGCACATAAGGGACGTGCGATTTTTAAGTCAATTTCTGACTTGGCTTTATATCCACCAGTGCCATCAGACAATATGGTAGGCAAAATTGTGTCCGATAAAAAGTATTTTGAAGCCACATCGTGTTCGAGTAAATCTTGCAGTGTGAGTATCAAAGTCTGCTTTTCCGGGAACACAAACTCCGCAGCGTTGTTTGCAAAGCATACAATATATGTTCTATTTCTTGTTTGAGGAATACCATAGTCGGCAGTATTCAAAACAGAATCATAAACGGTATAGCCAAGTTCTTCAGTTAAAATACGCTTAATGGTTTTGAATGTTCTTCCTTTATCGTGCGTTCTTAGCGTTCGTACATTTTCCAATATGATTGCTCGCGGTTTTTTGCCAGCTTCGATTTTATGCTTAATAATTTCAGCAATTCTAAAGAAAAGAGTTCCTCGTGCATCTTCAAATCCAAGTTCGGACCCCATCATGCTAAATGGCTGGCAGGGGAAACCACCAATTAAGATATCAAAATCCGGAAGGCTGTCCAGCGGGATTTCATTTATATCTCCCAATACAATCGGGCTATCATAGTTAGCCTTATATGTTTCAACTGCGTATTTGTCAAAATCATTAGCCCAAACGATCTTAAACCCAGTCTTTTCAAATCCGGCATCAAGTCCTCCGATGCCACTAAATAGAGATAATACTTTCATTTTATCGCTCCTCATCACTTTGATTGGAATATGGAATCCGTTTCCAAACTCAATATTCGTTTATGTCAACCCCGGCAGCGAGGAGTCTTTCGTATCTTTCGTATGATAATACAACTGCAATAGGTTTGCCGTTTTTCAAAACGAACGCTGTTTTGTCCGTTTCCGTTAAATTGCGAATAAGTTTAGAAGACTGACCTCTATTGAATTCGCCTATATTAAAATGCTCCATCGGAACTTTGATTTTCTTTTCCACGTCTACATCCTCCCTTGATGTATTTTCGCAATAAGCCGTACTCTATTATAGCACAAACAAGTTGTAATTACAATCCTTTTTGCAATCTTTTTATGAATTATTTTTAGAGTTGTAAAAGTAATTATAATTTCAATATCCAAACCGCTTCTGAATACAGCACTCATGGCTGTAATATTTCCGCGGTTCTGACAAGTTATGGTGTATACCGAATAATTATCAAAAAAGCAAATGCACACCCTCATAACGATTACCCCTACATTTCGTTACGGAATAGATAAATCGTTATGAGGGTGTGCAAATACAATTCAAAAAAGCTGCTGATTTTCTGTTGCCTGGGTTGCTGATATTTTACCCAAAAATAAAAAATGGCTCTCTACACACCCCTCGGTGCGAGAAAACCTTTATTTACAGGGATTTTTGACAACCCATAACGGAGGGAAGAAAAACCTGCCGTATCATTCACGCAACGGCTTCATCAATATAGATAACATCAATCTTACCTCTGTGTGTCTTTTCAAGCAGATAAAGGCTGTGAAGATTATCGCCCTCAAGCAGAAAATTATATGCACCATCTTCATCAGCGCAAATTTCTCTTTCCTTGACTTCCGTAAATACAGGAATCTGTGTTTTCATTTGAACGTCAACAGCTTCCTCGTGTTCTTCCCACACAAGACCGTATTTTTTGGACTTCAATTCTTTTTCAATTTCACCCAAGGCAATGAGTGAATCATCATCTGTATGCTGCTCTTTCAGTGTTTCAAGAAAGGCAAGCATCCGCTCACGCTTTTGTTGTGATAAATTGGCCATACGTATCCTCCATTAAGTATATTTCTTCTGTTCTGCTCGACTCAAACACAAGTGTCCCAAGTGACATTTGGAGCAACTTTCCTTACTGCAACGTTTCGGAAGGTCATTCTTTCGTATACTATCTGCAGCTTGTCTTATTTCAGTTTCAACATTTTCAATTAGCCCTTCTGTAACCGATTCTCTGGCGGTATTCTCAGAATCAAGATGGTAAATCTCCATGTAATCCGCCATTTCGCCCGTCAGACGTTGGTAGCCAAGTGCATAAATTTTAAGCTGCTCTGTATTGATGGCATCAAGCACTCGCTTATTGGCAGTCTTGAAATCAACGATTACCGTTCTCTTTTCTCCATCAATTTCGATGTTCTTAACCATATCAATACGCCCATTTACAGTAACACCGTCTCCTAAATTTATTTCAATCGGAGACTCGGCATATTTTATATCTTCAAAATGCCCCTTGTTTCTTTCAACATACTTGTTTATTGCTCTTTTAGCACTCTCCATCATCGCAGTTTTCTGCTTTGGTGTAGCATACGGCAGAAAGAAAATCTGGTCGAAGGTTGCTTTAACAAAATCTTCCGTGATAGAAATACCATTGATTGCTGCCTCATTGATGTTTCGTATAATCTCATGCATGGTATTACCATACCCCATTCGTTCTGATAGTGGCTCTACAAACCCATAGAACATTGAAAGTTTGAAACGATATGGGCACTCAAAGTAATCTTCCAGAATCGAGAAATTCAAGACGAGTGGCATCTTGCTTTGTTTTATGGCAGGCAGGTGTGTAGCATCATATACCGTATGATTGTTGTATGGCAGCATATATGGTGAATCTTTTGCTTCTACAAAGAAAGTTGATACGGTCTTATTTTTAGTTTCTTTAGCTCTGGAAATAAACAAATACTTCTTTGATCTCGTAACAGCAACATAGAATAATTTTCGTTCGTCTTCCAAATCGCCATCAAAGCGACTTGAACCGGCTATCCAGTTACGATGAATAACGTGCCATATTCCTTTTCCTCCGACTTTTTGTGCCGGGAAAAAATTCTTGTTCAAACCAGGAATGAATACTGCAGCATATTCAAGACCCTTGGACTGATGCACTGTCATAATTGAAACTGCATCTGGTTTAGTGTAAGAATTAGTAAGATATCCTTCAGGGTAATAGCCGCCTGCTGTGTATTTCAAAAAAGCACAGAATCCATGCAATTTTGATTTTGGTTTGCGTGTGAAATTGATAACCTCATAGTCACCAATGACCTGACTGAATTTTCCGAGATTATACAGAATAATTTCAGTTTCAGGTTTTCCATCTTCAATTAGTGCAGCCTCTTTAAGAAAATTATGATAAATCTGCTGAAGATTCAAATCCGGATAGTAATTCATTTTTGAAACGTCAATGGTCATAAGCGTTTGCAAAGCATCAGCCAGTTCCTTTTTATTAAACGGATAATCAATGGCCAGCCAAAGTTTAAATAACTCAGTTGAATTAATTTCTCCGTTTAAATAATCAAATATACCTTTTGCTGCTTTGCATTCTGTAGTATACATCAACTCATTCATACCTTCAATTATAAAAGGTATGTTGTGTTCTTCTAATACCTCTGCTATATCAGAACCAATTTTTCGTTTTCTTAGTAAAATGGCTATTTCAGAATATGGTATGCCTATATCATGAAGTTTCTCAATATTTGATGCTATAAATTCATATTCTTCCTCCGGCGTTGTTGTTTCCTTAAATACAATATCGCCCTCATCATATGCAGTTTTACAGCCGGATTGCATCTTTTTTGGAAGTCTGCGTGAATTATTTACAATAACATGCTGGGCTACATTAACAATACCTTCGGTACTGCGATAGTTAGTATCAAGAACTATATATTTACCTATGTTATAACGTTGCATGAACGTAAGGATGTTATTTGAATCACTACCGCGAAACTGGTAAATAGTCTGATCATCATCACCTACAACACACAGATTTGCACCTAATTCCTTTAGTAGCGAAATTAATCGCTCCTGCACGGGATTTGTATCCTGATATTCATCGACAGTTAGATATTTAACCCTATTGGCAACAATGTCTCGAAAGATTAGATTGTTTTCAAGTTGTTTCACCATTTCTTGAAGAATAAGCGAATAATCAAAATATTTTTCAGCATAAAGTTTCTCACGATATTTTTCAAAAGCTGTTTGTACTTCGGTGCTCCATTTGTCAAAGTCATACCAATTTTCATTGAGCAGGCTCATTACACGGATAAACAAGTCTGTCTCAATATATTTTTGTAGCCCAAGGTCCTCCATTCCGACTTCTTCATAGTAACGTTCTACAAAGAGTTTTGTATGTATTTCATCAAGTACTGAGAATGATTGAAATTCTGGGAGAAACTCTTGCAGCATATTTAAGCAAAAGCCGTGAATAGTACCGATATACATATTGGCGAAACCCTGTGTATTTCCAAGAACAGATTCGCCCATAGAGTAAATTCTGCTCTTTAATTCCTCGGCAGCTTTTTTGGTAAAGGTGAAAGCAACGATGTTAGTGGGAGAAATGCTCGGTTTGCTTTTCAGAATATTTATGATACGACGTGTTACAACACCAGTTTTTCCGGCACCGGCACAGGCAATTATTTCAACGTCATCTTCGATAGCGTTAATTGCCTCAACCTGCTTTGGAGACATATTTTCAGTAAGCATGAAATCCTCCTCTCAAAAAAAGTTATTCATTATTAATTATACCACTTTTCTATAAAAAAAGCAATCTTTTCTTCCGATTTTTCTGCTCCCGATACAATTATACCATACCAGTTATTCAGAATTTGCACAACTACAAAAAATCCCCGGAAATTCCGAGGATTTCGATTCCCACAACAGCTGTGACAATAACTATGACATCGTTTTAATTTTTTGGATGTTTATACGAAATTACAAGTTCTTAGTTTTACTTTTTATGAATTCGATGGTTTTCTTATCACCGAACATAAATCGTTTTGCACATACTCTTTGCCACGCATTATACACGAATACGCTTCGCTCAGATAGTGTAATTTCACCATTAGTTGGGGTATCTTTGGAAATATATGATGTGGCGGTATGATGTGCTCTAAAAATTATAGCCAAATCACCAGATATAGGAATGCATATATCATTGAAACCAAGTCTTATTCCTTTTGCTGGATCGTCGGATATCAAAAGCTTATACTTACCACTAACAACACCAATATACCAGTCGTATTTTTCTTTCAACATATGTGCAGTATCCAATAAGGGCTTTAAACCAAGCAAGTAGTATAGTTGTGTTTTTTTCGCTGAATCTTTTGCGGCTTGAGCAATGTTATTTTGAGTAGAATGGTGAATTGTAGCATTCTTTACCATTTCAATTTCCTTACGAGGATTTTCAGTACGATAAGCAAGATCATGGAGAAAAATAATTAGTTTTTGTTCGACAACTTCTTCATGAATTTTCGAATGGTTTTGAGTGATTTCCCTTATTATACCTGCAGCATCACCTTCTATTCTTCCTAATTCCTTTTCGACAAATTGTTCGTCTCCTAAGTCAACTATTTCTAATATTTCAGGATGAACACTTGCAATTTCAGAAATCAACTCCTTTAAATCCTCACTGTTAGTGTCATAAAAATACGTTGAAGAAGCAAAATTACGACTACTCTGATTGTCAAGAACTTGACCTGTTGACAGATTCCAAACGCATAACCGATTATCATTTGTTGAAAAGAGATTCAGATACATTTGTGGAATATAATGCTGGTTTTTTACTTTTGCACTCATCTATACCTCCAAAATCATATAACAAATAGTTTCATCTCTTCCAAAAATCCCTGTCGTACTCCTGCGGATATAATTCATACCCCTGTTCTATCAAAAGATCGCATTTGATAGCAACATAGGCTTCGTTTGTACCGAGTGCCTTAGCGCATTGCTGTTTGGTATATCCATAGTTGTAGATAAGGTCGAGAAGTTCTTTATCATCAATACGCATAGCGGCACCGAAAATATTAGCCTCCCATTCCGTTTGACTCGTCATGTCATAAAGCGAGAATTCCAAAAGTCCCTGTTTGCCTTTAGCGAGTGCCTTGTGATACATCACGTGGCCGAGTTCATGGCACAGGGCATTTTTTTCATCCTCTTCACAAAGTTTATCACATAGAAATATGAAGTGGTTTCGCTTGATATATCTGTAACAGGCCGCCAGCTTATTTGATCCCAAAGGCGCTATATTGATTCCCATAGCATCAGCTATTTCGAAGGGGCCACGTGTATTATATTTTCTGACAAGTCGTTCAACGTCTTTTGCTATTTGCAGCTTTTCCCTCATATTTAGCCTCCCTTCGCTGGGATTAGTTCTTTCTGTATTTTTTGGGTGTAAAACGGTTGTTTTTTTCTTTTGCCGTAAAGTATGCGTCAGAAAATGCTCTCATCAGTGCATCCTTATCTTCTTCCGGCAATTCACCGCCGGCAAATAATCCTGTGACATCGTCTATCAGTTCACGCATATCCCGAACGCCTTTGCTGCCGAAATCTTTTCTTGCCTTTTCGATTATTTCGCCCTCTTCACCGAGCAGACTTGCAACGGATACATCAAGCGCAGCAGCCAGTCTTGAAGCGATATCAATAGTTGGATATCTTTCTCCCGATTCATAATTAGCGATTGTTTTGGAGGAGATATGCACTAATTTTGCAAGATTCTCACGGGTGAACTCTTTTGCCTTTCTCGCCTCTAACAGACGTTCACCAAAGTTATTTCCTTGTAATTCCATAACATTACCTGCTTTCAGTAATATTTTTCTTTAAGAGGAAAATATTTTCTGTTTTCCTCTTGACAAATGTAAAAAACGGTTGTATAATACTACTTGAACAAACGTTCTAATCTACAATAATTATACTATTTATTCGACAGTTTGTCAAGTGTTTCTTGAAAAAATGTTCCGCTGATTTTGGAAGGAGTTGATTTGTATAAGAAACAAGTTTCCTGAAAGGAGTATATATGCAAAGAATACCGATTCGTAACATCAATAGCCGTAAGAAAGTCAAACCGAGGCTTTTTGATCTTGTCAAAGAAGATGATAAAGAATGGATTGTGGAAATTCAGAATAAAGATGGAAAAGAAACAGTCTCTCTATCAGCATTGCTGCTGCAAATTACAACAGCCGTACAAACTCAAAAACAACCCGAGCCGTAATCCGAAGGCGAGATTCGTGAGCCGTAGATTTTTGGGTAATTTAATAAAATGGCTTTCGAGCTAACCGTTCCGCACAAGCTATCGAGAACAACCAGCCGAGTCATCATTATGGGTATAGCTATACCTGTATGATGACTCGGTTTTTTTTATGCGGGGTTGACTTTTTCGGCTTCATATATAGAGGAACTTTGTCCCTGGCAAGACGTTAAACTGCTTATCGATATACGCTTCACCAACTGATCAATGGTGGCTTGAAGGTGTATGTTGATACAAGTAAATAATAACGGCTGCCATTCAAGCTGGCGGCTGCATATCAGAACGGAGAAATTTCCGTCTGGGATGCGGTCAGCTTTGCTATGCCCATTTTTAGACAGTAAATCCTCCGTTCACAAAAAAACGGAGGAATTTTTATGTTTTATGTGCCAATTGAAATGACAAAAGAGTATGTCAGAGAAAATGAAGTCTACGCTGCAAAAGACGGTGAAATCATCAGAATTACACCGGATATGATAAAAAAGGTGATTCGTGACGGCGTAATGACAGAGGTCTATTTTGCTGAAGTTGAAAGCGAAGAAGTGTACGAAGAATATATGCGTTCCGTGTGGAGAGAAGAAAAAGCACTCCAACGCAGGAACAGATGCTGGGTTTCCAATGGAAAAGGAAAACTTGTACGCTGCGATGGAAATTGTGCTAACTGTGAACACCGAAATGATAATACAACTCTTTCACTTGATTTGTTTGAAGAAAACGGCGGATTCAATACATATGATACTGACGCAAGACCGGATGAAATACTGGAAGACGCTGAACTTTTAAAGGCTTTATGGGAAAGAGTCGGAGAACTCTGTGCTGAAGACCAGACTATTATCAAGATGTTTGGCAATGGAGCATCTGAACGTGAAATTGCCGAAGCAGTTAATCTTTCACAAAAAGGTGTAAACAAACGTAAAAAAGCCATTTTTGAGATACTGAAAAATAATTTGAAAGATTTTTTCTGAAAATGGTACTCAAAGCAAAAGAAACTGTCCTATGTAAAGTGAAGGGGGTGATTAAATGGACAAGCAGAAAGAACTTATCGCACTTCTTTACGCAATAAGTGTGGTATCTGAAAGACTGGCAAGGAATATGGAAAGAGAGGTAAAACGTAATGAGTCAAATCAAACTTCTGCTGGACATCATCTCAGATGTTCGCAGCCTTGGTGACAGCCTGCAGGCTTATGCCGATGCTCTCACCACATCAGAAAAAATCGGTGACCTGAATGATTATGAGGAAATCTACACACCGCCTGAAATGCAGCCTGAACCCGTACAGGAAGAACTGCCAATGACCCGTGCAGATGTAAGGGCAAAGCTTGCGGAACTGACCCGCCTTGGATTCTCAGACGCAGTAAAAGAACTTCTCCAGAAACATGGTGCTGAGAGATTCTCCGCTGTTGCCGACGAAGAACTTCCTGCACTTATGAAGGAGGCTGAGACAATTGGCACATGAAACAAGAACACACGCCGTTCTCTCAGCGTCAGCAAGCAAACGCTGGCTCAGTTGTCCGCCGTCAGCAAAGCTGAATGCGGAACTGCCGGATACCACATCGGAATATGCTCGTGAAGGCACCTGTGCCCATGAGCTTGCTGAGTACAAGGTAAATAAGCTGCTCGGCATTGCTGTGGATGACCCAAGAGAAAACCTTGATTTCTATGACAGTGAAATGGAAGATTGTACAGACAGCTATGTCCAGTATATTTCCGAACAGATGTCACAGTACGCCACGCCGGTTGTCATGGTGGAACAGCGTCTTGATTTCAGTAAATACGTTCCGGGCGGCTTTGGCACCGGTGACTGTATCATTGTTGCAGATGATGTACTTACTGTAATTGACTTTAAGTATGGAAAAGGTGTGGCAGTTGATTCGGAAGGCAATCCACAGATGATGCTGTACGCTCTCGGTGCTCTTGAGATGTTCTGTGTACTGTATGACATAGGCGAAATCAAGATGGTGATTTTCCAGCCGAGAATAGAAAACATCAGTGAATCCGTAATTACAGTATCCGATTTGCTTGACTGGGCGGAAAATGAACTGAAACCCAAAGCAGAACTTGCTGCAAAAGGCGAAGGAGAATTCTGTGCCGGAGAACACTGCAGATTCTGTAAGGTAAAAGCAACCTGCCGTAAAAGGGCTGAATACAATCTGGCAATTGCTCAGTATGACTTTGCACCGCCGGATGTGCTGGAAGACAGTGAGATTGAGATGATTCTGGAAAGGGCTGACGCACTTGTATCATGGGCAGCCGACGTCAAGGAATACGCTCTTTCTCAGGCACTTTCCGGAAAGCAATGGAAGGGATATAAGGTTGTGGAAGGAAAATCCAACCGCAGGTACACCGATGAAAAACTGGTCGCTGAAGCTGTCAAGGCAGCAGGCAAAAATCCATACAGCGAACCGGAAGTTCTTGGTATTACTGCAATGACCAAGCTGCTGGGAGGCAAAAAGAAATTTGATGAACTTCTCAGCAAATATGTATGCAAACCACAAGGCAAACCAACACTCGTACCCATGTCTGATAAACGAAAGACGTGGAAAAACACAGCGAATGAAGATTTTCAGGAGGACTAAATTATGGCAAAGATGATGAACCCAACAAAGGTAGTAACAGGTGTATGCAGATTCAGCTACGCAAATCTCTGGGAACCTAAGGCAATGGACGAGAACAGCAAGGCAAAGTACAGCGTTTCTCTCATCATTCCGAAGAGCGACACCAAGACCCTTGATAAGATCAGGGCAGCAATTCAGGCAGCATATGAGGAAGGCAAGAACAAACTCAGCAACGGCAAGTCTGTACCGCCTCTTACAGCACTCAAAACGCCTCTCCGTGACGGCGATCTGGAACGTCCTGATGATGAGGCTTACGCAAACAGCTACTTTGTAAATGCAAACTCCATCACTGCTCCCGGCATTGTAGATATTGATCGTCAGCAGATTCTCGAACACAGCGAGGTTTACAGTGGCATTTACGGCAGAGCGTCCATTAACTTCTATGCCTACAATGCAAAGGCGTCCAAGGGTATCGCCTGCGGACTCCAGAACGTACAGAAGATTCGTGACGGTGAGCCTCTTGGCGGTCACAGCCGTGCGGAAGATGACTTCGACGATGATTTCAATGATTTTCTCGACTAATCACTTCTGGACATATTTGTCTTAAAGTAAGATACAGACGGGCGGGCGTTTGGCAGAGATGCTGGGTGGGTTTGAGGTTTTATGATAACAATCGATATTGAAACAAAATCCGATAAAGATATTGCAAAATGCGGTGTGTACGCATATGCAGACTCCACATATTTTGATATTTTGCTGTTTGCCTATTCCGTGGACGGTCAGCCTGTTCAGGTGGTTGATACGGCAAACGGTGAAGAAATTCCCGAAAATATTCTTGCTGCTCTTGCTGATAAAAATGTAATCAAGAGAGCGTTCAACGTCAACTTTGAAAGAGTATGCCTGTCAAAATATCTGCGTGAGAACTATCCACAGTATTTTCAGAGTTACAGCATTGCCGAAGATACCGTCGGAGATTACTTAAATCCCGAAAGCTGGCACTGTTCCATGATTCACGCTCGTACTTTGGGACTGCCTTCATCACTTGCAGAAGTCGGCTCAGTTCTTGGAATAGAACAGCAGAAAATGACCGAGGGAAAGGCACTCATCAAGTTTTTTTGTACTCCATATGACGCTATTGACGGTGTTCCGCAGTTTCATAGCACAGAAGATTATCCCGAAAAATGGGAGATTTTCAAAGCGTATAACAAGCGTGATGTTGAGGCTGAAATGGAAATTGACAAGAAGCTCAGCCGTTTTCCAGTTCCCGATTTTCTGTGGGAGGAATTTTATCTCGACCAGGAAATCAATGACCGTGGAATCTTAGTTGACATGAAACTGGCTGACGCTGCAATTGGGCTTGATGCAGAGGCAAAAGAAGAACTGGCAACTAAAATGCAGAGGCTCACAGGCGTGGAGAATCCGAACTCCGTGTATCAGTTGCTTGACTGGCTTGAAAGCCGTGGTTACAAGCCGGATTCCCTTGGAAAAGCACAGGTAAAGGAACTCATTAAAACAGCAAAAGAACCTGTAAAGTCGGTGCTTGAAATGCGTTTACAGCTGTCAAAATCATCGGTCAAGAAATACACGGCAATGAAGCAGACAGCCTGCAGGGATTATCGTGCAAGAGGAATGTTCAGCTTTTATGGTGCATCAAGAACAGGTCGCTGGGCAGGACGTAATATTCAGCTGCAAAATCTTCCTCAGAATCATCTGCCGGATTTGACACAGGCGAGAGAACTTGTCAAGAAAGGCTCTTTCGATGACGTTCAGATGATTTATGACGATGTGCCTGATACACTTTCTTAGCTGATCCGTACCGCATTTATTCCAAGACCGGGTATGAAGTTTATTGTTGCGGACTTTTCTGCTATTGAAGCACGAGTAATTGCCTGGCTTGCGGATGAACAATGGGTGCTTGATGCTTTTGCAAATAACAAAGATCTCTATTGTGAAACGGCATCTCGTATGTTTGGTGTTCCTGTTGAAAAGCATGGTATCAATGGAGAACTTAGGCAAAAAGGTAAACAGTGTACGCTCAGCTGTTCATATGGTGGAGCCAAAGGTGCATTGATCGCTATGGGTGCAATTGATTCCGGTATGAAAGAAGATGAATTACAGCCCTTAGTAATCGCATGGCGTGAAGCCAATCCCAACATCGTAAGGTTTTGGCATTCATTAGAGCAATGTGCTATGAAGTGCATTAAAGAAAAAACGGTAACCAAAACAAACAGATTGACTTTCAGTTATGAATCAGGGTTTATGTTTATAACGCTTCCAAGCGGCAGACGTCTTGCTTATGCGAAGCCACGCATTGGTGAGAACAAATTCGGCGGAGAATCAATTACATATATGGGCATCAACGCTCAGAAGAAATGGGACAGGCTTGAAACATTCGGCGGCAAAATTGCTGAAAACGTCTGCCAGGCAGTAGCAAGAGACCTGCTGATGTATTCCATGCAGACATTATCCCATTGCTTTATTGTAGCTACTGTTCACGATGAAATGATTATTGAAGCATCAAAGGATATGTCACTTGATGTAGTTTGTCAGCAGATGTCCAGAACGCCAAAATGGGCAGAAGGTTTGATTCTTCGTGCTGACGGATATGAATGCGAATATTACAAAAAAGATTAGGAGTAAAAACATGGCAAGTAAGTATAACGCAGAAGGCTACTACAGCCCAACAGAATATGAAGCATTTACACGAGTAGAAAAAGAAGAAAGGGCAGCAAAAAGAGCCGCCGACTTTCGACCGATTGTTTACATATGCTCACCTTATTCAGGCAATGTAAACCATAATATCGAAATGGCTCGTAAGTACAGTCGTTTCGCCGTAGACAGGCATTATCTCCCTATTGCACCGCATCTTCTCTTTACGCAGTTTATGGACGATACCGTCCCGGAAGAACGAGAAACCGCAATCTTCATGAACTATGTGCTGATGAGTAAGTGCGCTGAGATGTGGGTGTTCGGTGATACTATTTCTGCAGGAATGCAGGCTGAAATCAACCGTGCGAAACGAAAATATATGAAGATAAGATATTTCACCGAAGAAATGGAGGAAAAGAAATGAAAGTAATTCAGACAGAATACAAAGGATATTTATTTCGCTCACGCTTAGAGGCAAGATGGGCAGTGTTCTTTGATGCTTGTGGCGTTGATTGGGAGTATGAGTCTGAAGGCTATGACCTTGGTAATGGACTTCGCTATCTTCCCGACTTCCTGTTACACGGAGTTGAAGGCAGAGTGACCGGAGACCTTTACGTTGAGGTTAAAGGCAATATGACAGAAAAAGATGCAGAAAAAATACATCGTTTCCATGAAAACGGTATGCCTATACTGGTAGTTGGCAGAATTCCTTATGGAACTACAGCCGATGAACTTTCTCAATTTATTCAGGAAGAAGCATATGGCAAAGGAGTAAATGATGTGAATTTTCTGAACTTTGAAACAATTGATGGCGATTACTTTGCAGCACATCCCGGAATCAGCAAAAATGGAAAGTTTGAATTGTTCGGTGATGATTCCGGTTATTTATACCAACAGGATGATTTGGCAACTGTCAATGCTTATCGCAAAGCACGACAGGCAAGATTTGAAAATGGGAGGGTAAAATGAGAAAACTTGCAATTGCCTATGGCAG
>ERZ779855.208-NODE-208-length-52039-cov-11.403105_pt1 | contig 52039 bp, 43 predicted proteins | sample MGYA00511370_ERZ779855 | MGnify/ENA primary metagenome ERZ779855 (study PRJEB29588, sample SAMEA1967319) | human gut metagenome | biome: human gut; feature: human-associated habitat; material: faeces | place: Denmark | collected 2008/2010 ...
GATCGCGCCGTGGCCGATGGTCACGCGGCGCGAAATGGTCACGACGGGATCTTCCCCGCCGGTGTGGATGATGACGCCGTCCTCGACCGCGACCTCATCCTCAAGCACGATGCGCGAGGCGTCGGCGCGGATGACGGCATAAGGTCCGATATAGCAGCGCGGGCCGACAATCACATCGCCGATGAGCTCCGCGCTCGCACTGACGAACGCTGTCGGGTCGACCTGCGGGGCTTTCCCGCCAAAGGTATAGAGCATAATGGTCTCTCCATTCAAATAAAAGATGTATGATTTTATCATGCACAGCCGCCGGATGCAAGCACAACGCCCGGGCAGGTGGAACCTGCCCGGGCAAACATATTTGGATCGCAATTACAGACTGCGTGCCGCCTCGTAGCCATCCCAGATGGCGCCGAAGATGTTGCGCACACGGCGGCCGTCGCCGAGCGCGAGCACGGTCTCATAGTCATCGCGGATCGCGTCAAAGAGCGCATGGTTGGCCTCCATGCCGACCGCAGTGATGACCGTGTCACCCTCCGCCAGCGCGGGCACGCCCTCGACCTCGTAATAAACGCCCTTGGCATCGACGGATTCCAGCGCCGCGCCCTCGACGATGTGCACGCCGTGGAACACGAGCAGGTCGCGCAGCATGAGCTCATTCATGGCCGGCAGCTTGGCCGAGCGCAGGAGCTTGCGCCGGGCGAGCAGCGTGACGGTGTGGCCGTTTTGCACCAGGTGCAGCGCCAGTTCGCAGGCAACGAGTCCCGCGCCGATGATGACGACCTTTTTCGCCTTTCGCTGCACGCGAAGGTTCGCACGGGATTCCATTTCGGAAAGGGATGCCGGTGTCCCGAGGAAATATACATTGTCCATCGGGAGCAGGCAGTCGTCGCCGTGCGGGATCAGGATATCATGGTCTCGCTGCACCATGGCGATCAGAAGCGAAGGCGGGAGGGAGAGAGCATGAAGCGGGATATGGATCAGCGGCGAAGTGGTGGAGAGCTTCGTCTCGAGCAGGCGTACCCGCCCGCCGGCAAAGTCCTCGATGTTCAGCGCGTGCGGTGTCCGGAGCAGCTGGAAAATTTCACGCGCCGTGATGAGCTCCGGCGAGAGGATGAGGTCGATATCGAAATTTTCATGCAGGTAGGACGCCGGCTCGGATAAATACTTCATCTCGCGGATGCGCGCAATGGTGTGAGGGATGCCGTTCTGCCTCGCAAGGATGGAGGCAATGATATTGCTTTCGTCAGAGGCTGTCGCGGCGACCAGAAAATCACTCTTCCGGATGTCGGGGTCCCGCATGAGAGACGGACTTGTGCCGTCGGCATGGATGGTCAGGATGTCGAGCTCATCTCGGATGGATTCGAGAATGGCTTCGTTTTCATCGACCAAGATCACGTCATAAGATTCATTCGCGAGCAGCTTCGCGATGGTCAGCCCGAGGTGGCTGGCTCCGATAATGGTAATACGCATGGGAAATCCTTCTTAAAATGAGGAATGAGAAATTGGGAATGGTGGTGGCGGATTCGCCGAGATCCTTCGGCTCAGGTCGCAGCTGTTTTGGCATTCGTTATCTCACATACGACGTTTCTCGCCGCTCAGGATGACGAAACGGGGCGATGCCCGAAGGTCAGGGGGATAGCAGGTTTCCCATTGGTGGTTTTCTGGCATCGGCCTTTTGAGCGTAAATGACAAAGATTTCTTGCTTGCGCTCGAAATGACGATACGAGAGAGCCTCTTAGTCTCTTAGTCTCTGGATCGCTAGTCACCAGTCATTAGTCACTCGTCCCCACAAACCGATAGATCGTTCCGGCCTTGGTGCTTTCTACTTTTTCAAAACGGGGAGCGAGCGACCAGGCGTCGAAGAATTTGGCTTTCCCGTTTGCTACATAGAGGTAGCTGGGCCTATCAGAGGCTTTGGCAGCTTCTATGAATTGCTCTTCGTTTACGGTGGTGATGGGAGATTTTTTATCCCAGCGGGCATCGCGCTTTTCCTGGTCCAGCAGCGGTTCATCAGGCAGGAGGCGTGTCGCGATGTCGCCTGTGTAGTAGCTGTAGCTGGCGGGATAGGTGAGGAAAAAATAGTGTTCTCCTTTCTCTTCCTGGATGGCACTGTCGATCTCAAATGCGGATCGGGTCATCATGAAGTGGGGAAGACCTTCGGAGATACAGCAGAGGAAGGCAGACGCCGTGACCGTGGAGATGATGGTGAGGCGTTTGTATTGGTTCGCTTTCCAGCGGATGAGGTAGGCGAAGAGGCTATAAGCAAGGACAGCGTAGAAGACAAGCCAGTTTCCTTCTTTTAGACGGAAGGTGCCGACAAGGAGCGCCGCCATAAGTATCAGGAGGCCGAGACCGCCCAGAATGGAGGGGAGCTTTTCGCCCATGCGGATGCGGAGCGCGCCGAAGGCGGCAAAGGTGATGGCGGGGATGACGGCGATGTAGGAATAGGTGACATACTTCGTGGCCATCAGGGTGTAGAAGAGGATGGTGCCCCAGCACCAGACCATGAGGAAGAGGTAGAAGGCGCCCTTCTCTTTCCAGCGCATTTTCATTTCATAAAAGGAAACAAAAGCCCATGGGAGGAGCGAGGCGGGAAGGAGGATGAGGTAGTAGTACCAGTGGTTGTCCTCGGGATGCTCGGAAGAGGTGGCGCGGAGGACGTTGTGCAGTCCTAGAAATTCATTGACGAAATCACTGCCGTGGATCGCATACATGCCGCCGTACCAGGGAAGGACGATGGCAAAGAAGGCGAGAAGCCCCTGCCAGGGGAAAAGGCGGAGGATGGTCTTCGGCTCTTTCATCGAAAGGCACCAGATGACAAGGAGAAGGCCGGGAAGAACGAGGCCGACGGGGCCTTTCGTGAGGCAGGCAAGCCCTGCGGCAGCGTAGGCGATCACCAGGTGCTTTTTGCTGTTTTCTGTGATGCCGATGTAGGCAGAAAACATGGTCGGGATGGTGAAGAGGAGAAGGATGCTGTCAGTGATGATGGCGTGGGAGATCACCCAACACTCCAGAGAGGTCGCGAGCATGACGCCGGCCCAGATGGAGACAACATTGTCTTTCAGGATGCGCCGGAGATACCAGATGAGAAGTGTCACGGAGAGGGCGCCTGTAAGTACTGCCGGCAGGCGGGCGGCGAGGTCGGTAAAGCCAAGTGCGCTGTAGGCGAGCGAGAGGAGCCAGTAGACCATGATGGGCTTGTCATACCAGTAGACGCCATAGATCTGCGGGGACATCCAGTCGCCGGACTTCACCATTTCACGGGCGGTCAGTGCGTAGTTCGACTCGACCGGATCGGTGATCGGAAGCAGCCAGCTGCCCCAGAGGAAGAAGAGAAAGGCGATGATGAAGAAGCTGATAAAAGAGATCAGGGTGCTGCGTTCGTTCTCTTTGGCAAGCTGCGCCTGTTTTCTCTGACGTTTTTGACGTTTTGTACTCAAGGAGACCTCCTGTAACTAGAACTGTGACATGGTGAAGCGGCGTACCCATCAGAAAGCGCCGAAACATAGAGAGTGATGGTCATATCTCATGTCATGCATGCCTATCAGATCGGACGATGATGGAAACAGCAGCTCCTCATGGCTCTGCGTTTCTTACTAGAAATACCGCTGTATCCTTTTCCCACAGCAGCCGAGCTTCTGCTTTCAGCTTTTCCGGCCAATGGTCATAGATCTTTTTCTGTACAAGAATGTAGGTATGATCTGGAAGGGCGAGGGAATTGTCTTTGCCGGGAAGAAGGACACCATCGGCTTCATTTTTTGCCGTTTCCCGGCGTTTTCGTTCGTCAAATTCCGGAAGGGCTTTTCCGTAGATGTCTGTGTAGAAGGCGACAGATGGTCGGTAGAAGGTATCGATATAGACCGGAAGTTCAGGCGCCTTTTCTGTTTCCAAGAGCGTCTCTGCAATGGCCTTCGAGGTGAAGAGACTGGAAACGGGAACAGCAAAGAGGCCCCAGACGGATGTCACGAAGAGAAGGATGAGGCAGGCCTGCGAGCAGAGGAAGCCGCGCATACGCCCCTTTGACAGCATGTGGACAGAAAAGAGAGCAGAGAGGATCATGAAGAGGGAAATGCCGTATTTCACTACGGTACCGCCTGCGGGGGTAAGCGGCGCGAGGCTGATGGCGATTGCGGTCGTCAGGGCAAAAAAGAGATGGAAGCCTATGAGGGACTTTGAAACATGCCCCGCTTCTCGGATCTCCGTGAGATATTTCCCGGCCAGAAGCGAGAGCGGAGGAAACATCGGAAGGATGTAGGAGAAGAGCTGCGTCGAGGAGAGCGTAAAGAAAAGGAAAATGAAGAGCGCCCAAACAATGAGGTAGAAGAGGACAGGGTCTGATCTCCATTTCCGCAAACGCCGAAGGATACCGGGCAGTGTGCCGGTCCATGGATAGAAACCGGCGATCAGGACGACGAGGTAGAGCCAGTAGTGGTTCTGCCCGGCATGCTCCGGGCTGATGAAGCGCGTCACATTGTGATAGCCGAGGAAGGTATCAATGAAGGCATCTCCATGGATCATGCCCATCGCTAGGTACCAGGGGAGCCCCACGAGACAGGCGAGAGGGATCCCCCAGGTCCAGCCCAGTGCCATGATATTTTTGAAAGTGAAAGATCTCGAGAAGATCATCCAAAGCCCCACGATGAGTGCTGGAAATCCGAAGCCGATCGGGCCCTTCGCAAGGAGCGAGAGACCGCAGAAGATATAGGCGGGGATATATTCCTTTCGAAGAAATGAAATGAGGGCGACGGTGAGCGTGAAGGTCAGCGTCGCATCCGTCACCGAGCTTCTGGCAAGGACGATGATCTCCAGAGAGGAGGCAGAGATGAAGGCACCGTAGAGCGCAGCCTTCTCACCAAGCAGCTTTCGCATAGACAGGTAGAGGTAGGGCGAGAGCAGCGCACCCATCAGGATCGAAGGGAGACGGGCACTCGCGGTCGAGACCCCGAAGAGAGTGAAGGAGATCGATTCCAACCAATAGAAAAGCGGCGGCTTGTCGTACCAGAATTCGCCATAGATGCGGGGAGACAGCCAGTCGCCTGTAGAGAGCATTTCCTTCGCTGTCTCGCCGTAGACTGGCTCATCTGGGTCGAGCAGAGGAATGAGACCGGAAAAAGTGCCGTAGAGGGCGAGACAGAAAAGGAAAAGTAAGATGCAGTTTTTATTGAGCTTCATGTTTATTATTCTTATGTTTCTGATAGAAATGGAAAGCCGCTGCGATGATGGCGCAGATGACGATGCAGACAAGAGCGATCTCCAGCTTGTAAGAGAGGAGCGAATGCCAGTTTTCTCCCAGCATGGCACCCATGTAGACCAGAAATATGGTCCAGGGGATAGTGCCGATGATGGTCAGGATCGTGAATTCCGGGAGGGGAAATTGTGCGATGCCCGCAGGCAGGGAAATGAAGGTACGGATCCCCGGAAGCAGACGGCCGGTAAAGACCGCAATGCCGCCGTAGGTCTCAAACCAGTTTTTGGCGGCGATCATTTTTTTCGCGCCCATACCGCCTTTCTGTGTGTGGCGAAGGATCATGTCGCGCCCGCCCTTGTAGCCCATGTAGTAGGAGGCCAAGGAGCCGATCAGCCCGGCCAGTGTGCCGATCAAGATCGTCGGCCAGAAGGAGAAGACACCCTGCGAGACGAGGAAACCCGCAAAGCCCAGAATGATCTCACTGGGGATGGGGATATTCATGTTTTCGAGCGCCATACAGATAAAGAGCGCAAGATAGCCCCATTCAGAGAGAAAAGATATGATGAATTCCATAGATAGGGTCCTTTTGAAAAAACAAGTATAACAAGGGGCAGGATCGGATGATGGCAGGCGTCACTCACGGAGTCAGCCGCCGGGTCACTCGCTATCGGCTGGCCCTATTTCTAAAGCCTAGACCCTGATTCCTATCATCACTATATCAGATATTGTTTTCGATTTTTTAAATAAATTGTGGGTATTCGTAGAATCATATATATTTTAAACTATAGCATGGATAAAGGGGTGGGTCAATACAAAGAGCAGGCATGAAAAGAAGAGCAGGGACCCGCTTCTCTTGCCCCTCCTTGGAAAGCGATCACCTGTTTCGTCTTCCCCGCATGAAGAGGCTGGAATCTGTTTGATATGAATATTTATTCGAAAAGCCAGAATAATTTGACATATGTCCGAAGAATTGATAAGATACAAACAGTTGGTTTACTGCTCTTTTATATATGTATAGCATATGGAGATGATCAGAATGATGAATAAAAAAATGAAAATTCTTCTGGCGATGGGCGCTATGGCAGCGGTGGTCCTTGCTTCCGGCTGCGGCGGCGATGCAAAATCCGGCGAGAGTGCAGCGAAGTCCGGCTCCGGCATCCCGAAAGTCATCCGCGTCGGCTCGGAAACCACGTTCCCGCCATTTGAATTTACCAAGGATGATAAATATGTAGGCTTCGACCTGGATCTTGCGGATGCGGTCATCAAACAGATGGGCAGCCAGATGGAATTCAAGTCCATGGGCTTTGATGCGCTGATCCCGGCTGTCCAGTCCGGACAGATCGATCTCATTGCAGCTGGTCTCGATGCGACACCGGAACGCGAAAAGCAGGTCGCTTTCTCCGATCCCTATTTCACACAGAATGGCTACATCATCATTGTCAGAAAAGACAATGATGATATCAAGGACTGGGCAGATCTGGAAGGCAAGAATGTCGGCGCGCAGGTCGGCACGCAGCAGGTGAAGCTCGCGCAGGAAGCCAAAGCCGCACAGGTAAAGCAGCTCGACTCGAATTCTCAGGCATTCATGGAACTGCAGGCTAAGACGCTCGATGCGGTTGCCATCGACCAGCCTGTCGGCATGTACTACCTGAAGCAGGGCGGCGACAAGGACCTGAAGATCGTCGGCACCTCCAAGGGCGCCAACGGCATGGTTTTCGCTGTGAAGAAAGAAAATAAAGAACTGCAGGCGGCGGTGAATAAGGCGCTGAAGGAGATCAAAGCAAACGGGACCTATGATAAGATCTTCGAAAAATGGTTCGGCAAGCAGGAAAAGAAATAAGCGTGATAGGACAGAAGGAGCGGGCATTGTCCCGCTCCTTTTTGTGTGCGTGCCATCGCTGACCGGAAGGACGGTTCCCTAACGTTGAAAATTTAAAGTTTTTAGAAAAACAGCACAGGATGTCAGATCTTATTAGAAATACTTGAAGTTTTAAAGTGTAAAAATGGTCAAATTTCAGTATACTTTTTGTATACGATTCTGCAAAGATTTAAGGAAACGCTGATCAAATCACAGAATCAGATTTCATATGGATTTTTATACATAGCGTCGTCGACATTCTTCTTAAATAGCTCGCTATTCGCGTCGGATGTCTCCTCGCTCTATATAAAAATCCAAGAATGAAATCCGATAACGATTTAATCAGTGTTTCCTTAAAAACATTTGATCTCGGGAGGAAATCACATGAACAAAAATGTAGTGAAATCAGCCGCTTTAGTTCTGGCAGCCAGTGCTATTTTCTTTTCCACCGGATGCGGCGGGGAAGCGGGGAGCAGTACAGCGACGCCGAAGAAAAAGCTCAGTGTCGCTGTGGAGGCCTCCTATGCCCCCTTCGAATATAAAGATGAAAACGGTCGCATCATCGGCTTCGATGTGGACCTCATGAAGGCAGTCGCACAGAAAATGGATGCGGAGGCAGAGTTCAATAACCTGCCTTTTGAACAGATTTTCCACTTCGTCGGTGACAAGAAGATCCAGCTGGGGATCGCTGCCATCGGTGCAACGGAAGAACGTAAGAAGCACGTGTCTTTCAGTGATCCATACTACAGCTTAGGAAGCTACGTCATCGTAGTCCGCCCCGGCACGGAAGGGATCCATGGGCCGAATGATCTCAAAGGGAAGATCGTAGCCGCCGAACGTGGTTCTACGAATGAAGTGAAGGCGAAGGAGCTTTCCCCGGCGCGCACGGTGCTGCCGGACTACTATAAGGATGTCTTCACGGTGGTAGAAGACGGTGAAGCGGATGCAGCTATCGTGGATGAACCGGGAGCGAAGTACTATCTGGAACACGAAGGCAGGGGCAAGCTGACCACGGTCGGCACCATCCCGACCGGAGAGCAGTTCGTCATCATTATGGCGAAGGATGACAAGGCCATGCAGCAGGAGGTCAATGCGGCACTGAAAAAGGTCATGGAAGACGGGACCTATGACAAGATTTCAAAGAAATGGTTCTTCGAAAAAGCGGCGGATGAGTCAAAAAAATAACAGCCGGCGAGGCTGCAGCAAAAAAAGCTATGGTGAAACGAAGGTTTCATCATAGCTTTTTTCAGTGGTCAGGGTCAGTCCCTCGGATGCTTTGCCCGAAGGAAAAGGATTCCGCAGGAATCACGGAAATATCATGACAGGGAAATGGCGAGAACGATCGGCGATGATCTTCGGATCCCCGAGCATCGATCCCTCCGTGCTTTTATTTCAGATCCGTCTTGTGGAACAGGACTTTGATGAAGGCGGCAATGACCTCGGGATCGAAAAGGATAGAGGAGCCGCTGAAAATTTCACGGGTGACTTCAGCCTTTGTCTTCTCTGAGAAGTCCGGTGAGGAATAGATGGCGGTATCGTAGTAGTCTGCGACGGCAATGATCCGCGCGCCGAGAGGAATATTCACGTTCTTGAGGTGCTTCGGAAAACCGGTCCCGTCCCAGTGCTCGTGATGGCAGCGGATGTAGGGAAGAAGATCCTGACAACCAGGGATGGACTCGAGCATATTTGCGCCAAGCTCTGGATGCTTTTTATACAGCGAGAGCTCTCTTCGAGAAAGGTAGGGCGCCTTGGACAGGATCTGGTTCGGCAGGGAGAGAAGGCCGATGTCATGCAGAAGCCCCGCATAGCGGATGAGCGTGATCTCATTCGAAGGCAGCTTCATATACACGGCTGTCGCAGCTGCATAGTTCGAGACGCGGACAGAGTGGTCGTAAAGCGCAGCGGATTTCAGACGCAGCAGGTCTGCAAAATGTAGAGTGATGGTTTCGAGCATGTTTTGCGTTTCCCGGAAAGAGATCGGGTTTTGAAAGAGAGACGAACTATACATGGTGGTTCCTCTGTGAAAAAGGGTTAAAGGTTCAGGGTTCAGGGTTCAGGGTTAGCCCTTGGGGCGTGTCGCCCCCCTTGATTGTAGATGAAAGTCTCGCATGAATGAGAAATTAGAAATGAGAAATGCGAAATGGTGGTGCGGCGCATAAAAAATCTGAAGCGCCGCGAAGTATAAGAAATATAAGAAGTATAAATAATGGCGATGCCATGAGCTGGCATTCCAGTCACTAGTCACCAGTCACTTGAGACTTCTAATCCCTAATCCCTAGCCACTAATCCCTAGCTACCAGTCACAAGTCACTTGTTTTTTTCCATCCAATGGCTCATGTAAGAGCATTCGGAGTGGACGATATAGTGATGGCGGATGGCCCATTCATAGAAGGCAGAAGCCAGCTTTCCGGCGATGCCGCGTCCGGCGAGGGCATCGGGGACTTTTGTATGGGTGACGGTGAGAATATTTCCCGCGCAGGTATACTCCATATAGGCGGTTCCTCTCGGGTCTTCCTGTAGAAATCGACAATGGGCTTCATCATGGATAATCATAAGAAGGACCTCCTGTTTTCTGCAAAAGACACAATGAACATTGTACACAATTTAAGGACAAAGGTCAAAGAAAATCTGAAAAATATATAAATCCCATCAGGTATGGTATAATTGGTGCCGGAGGCGGCAGCAGGCAGATCTCTGGCGAATACGCTGTATTTCTGCTGGATTCCGTTTCCTGCTCCGTATGCTGACCTTACGGCTACCATACTATATATATGCTGTTGATGAGGTAATTGCACAACAATTATAATTATTATATTATAAATAGTTCTGCTTTTCATCACAGGTAAAATCTATAAATACGTACGAATCTTTCAATATCGGAGGAGAGTGCTTATGAGCGATATCATTTATTTTCTGCATCACAGCGGATTCATCTATGAAAATGAGACAAGCCTTCTTGTTTTTGATTTCTATAAAGACCCAGAGAACCGGCTGGAGACGCTTCTTAAGGATTCTAAGAAGAAATTGTATTTCTTCGTGAGTCATTATCATGCCGATCATTTCAACCGCGATATACGAAGGTGGGAAGAGCGGGCAGAGGCCTACATCATGCATAAGAACTGCTGGCTGACGATGGATAGGGAAGAAAAGAAGCATCTTATGGTCCCCGGAGATACGCTGACGATCGGCGATCTGACGGTCACTATGTATGGCTCGACAGATGAGGGGGGCTCGTTTCTGGTCAAATGTGGGGGCAAGACGATCTTTCACGCGGGAGATCTGAACTGGTGGCACTGGGCCGGCGAACCGGCGGCGGATAATCTGGCCGCCAGGCGGGACTTCTTCCATGAGCTGTCCCGCTTTTCCGAAAGACAGGTCGATGTGGCCTTTTTCCCGGTGGATGCGAGGCAGCAGGCGGCCCGCGAGTGGGGCGTCATGGCATATCTTGAAAGGGTAGAGCCGAAGCTCCTCGTCGCAATGCATGCTTTTGGCAAGCGCTGGCTTCCCTCTTATGAATTTCTCTGGCATTATCCGGAACAGAAGCTCTGGATCCCCGAAAAGGATGGAGATGTCAAGGAGGCGGAGTCTTAGCCCGGGCGATCTCTGATCTTGGCTTAAGGAAATGTTGAATGGATCAGCATTTCCTTACCTTTGACACGAAGGATTATATAACCGGCATGGGAGGAACTTTATGACAAACGGCTGGATGTGGATCATTGGCATTATGCTGATTGGCGGATTCATCCTGCAGATGACGCCGCTCATGTTTTATCTGTACGCGGTCTTTGGTGTGCATTTCTCTATCCTTTTGATCTCGTACCTGATCCTTCGAAGAGAGCGGGGCATCGATCTGCGGGCGAATATGCTCTTCATGCTGGGGCTTACGGTGATCAATATCATGACGGATCTTGGGATCATGAATTACCATATGTCCTGGGCAGCGGTGGCGGCTCTTTTCGTATGGTCTCTCTTCGGGGGAGGAAGAAGGAGTTAGGGGGCTGGTGACTTGTGATGAGTAGCTAGGGATGAGTGGCTAGGGATTAGGAGTCTCGAGTGACAAGTGACTGGTGACTAGAGATTAAAAGCAAGCGGTGATTGAAATAGCGCAGTTAGAACGCTGACAGTTCTGCAAGAAAGATCTCTACTACGCTCGAGCTGACGACGGCGCGAAGCGCTATCAAAATTCTGCGGCGCTTCTGATTTTTATGCGCCGCACCACTCCTAACTCCTAACTCCTAACTAGAAAGCGTGACGTTTTCAAATGGAATCAAAGGGCGGCACGCCCTACGGGCTACCCTGCTCTCTATCTCAACCTTGACAATAAAAAATAAACATTTTAGAATTAAAGCAGTACTGAATCATCGTGATACGATGCCCGTCGTATGTGCAGCGTCCCCGATGGATCAGCATGTAAGCTGCAAGCCCAGTGAGAACTCCGCGAGCGGAGGGATTCTTATTATAGATAAAGGCCATCTGTCAGCCTTTTCGCCATCATCACCTGCTGTAATTTTTTGCAAAAGATGTTTTGTATCATAGGAACCTTTTCTCTTGAAGGATGAAAGACTATTTACCACGGCCTGCACTTTCCGGCGTGTCCGGAGCTACGTATTTCCTGTCTTAAAATAATAAAATCAGAAAGAGAGAGGTGAACCATTTGACACTGGATGAAGTTTTACTCTACGTCATTCTCTGCGGTATCGCAGCGGCTGTCTGCGGTATGGGGATCGGTTACCTGCTGCGCAAGCGTATCGCAGAAGCCCGGATCGGTTCTGCAGAGGAAAAAGCGAAGCAGATCGCAGAGGATGCGAAAAAGATGCTGGATACAGCGTCTCGTGAAGCGGAGACGCTGAAGAAAGAGACCTTGGTACAGACCCGTGAGGAGATCCATAAGCTCCGCGAGGATATGGAAAAGGAAAATAAGGATCGCCGCGATGAGCTGGCGAAGTACGAGCAGCGTCTGGTACAGAAGGACAATAATCTGGATCAGCGCAGCAGCAATCTGGAACAGCGCGAATCACAGCTGGACCGCAAAGAAAATCAGGTCAAGGCCCAGAAAGAAAAAGTCGATGCCCTGTATGCGTCCCAGCAGGCGAAGCTGGAAGAGATCTCCCAGCTGTCCCGTGAACAGGCGAAGGATATGATCCTGTCCCGTGTGGATGAGGAGCTGACTCATGAGAAGGCGGTCCGCATCCGTGATGCAGTCGAGGAAGCCAAGAGCAGTGCGGATACCAAAGCGAGAGAGATCATCGCGGCTGCCATTCAGAGAAATGCGGCCGATACCGTATCAGAGACCACGGTTTCCGTCGTGGCTCTTCCGAACGAAGAGATGAAGGGACGCATCATTGGTCGTGAAGGTAGAAATATCCGTGCCATCGAAACGCTGACCGGCGTCGATCTCATCATTGATGATACTCCGGAAGCGGTCATCCTGTCGTGCTTTGATCCGATCCGCCGTGAAGTCGCGCGTCTTGCGCTGGAAAGTCTTGTCAAGGATGGCCGTATCCATCCGGCCCGCATCGAAGAGGTCGTGGCGAAGACGAAGAAAGAAGTGGATAAGGCGATCCGTGAAGCCGGTGAACAGGCTGTTATGGAATGCGGCATCCGCGGTATGAATCCTGAACTGATCAAGACGCTTGGCCGTCTGAAGTATCGTACCAGCTATGGGCAGAATGTCCTGCAACACTGTATTGATACCTCCTATTTCTCCGGCATCCTGGCGGCTGAAGTGGGAGCCGATGTAGAGCTTGCCAGAAGAGCGGGTCTGCTTCATGATATCGGCAAGGCTGTCGATCGGGAACAGGAGGGGACGCATGTAGAACTCGGCGTGGAGCTCGCTCAGAAATATCATGAATCGCCGCAGGTCATCAATGCCATTGCTTCCCATCATGGGGATACAGAGCCGACTTGTGTCGAGTCTGTACTGGTCGCTGCGGCTGATGCGATCTCCGCTGCCCGCCCGGGTGCTCGCCGAGAGACATTGGAAAACTATATCAAGAGACTCACGAAGCTCGAAGATATTGCGAAATCCTTCCCAGGCGTGGCCAGCTGCTATGCCATTCAGGCAGGACGTGAGCTGCGTGTCATCGTGAAGCCGGAGAAGGTCAATGAGGATCAGGCCGTCATTCTGGCGCATGATATTTCCCAGCGGATCGAAAAGGAACTCCAGTATCCGGGGCAAGTCAAGGTGGTCGTCATCCGCGAGACCCGCGCGACGGATATTGCGAAATAATGCTTACCAAAAGAAGCTGCTTCGGCGGCTTCTTTTTCTTTTTGGGGGCAGGTATGTTATAATGGGGAACACATTAGGAGAGGGGACTCTGGCGGACGGGGAGCAGGGAGCGGACTCAGATCTTGTTTCCGTTGGTTCCATCGGGCTTGATAGACAAAAAAGGACAGATCGTGTGATAGATTTCACAGAAATGAATAGAGGTACTCATCATGGATAGAGAAGACTTGGATCAGCAGCTGAAAGAGCATGGGGAAGCCATGCAGAAAGAGATCACCGGATCCCGCAAGGGACGGATGAAGCTCTTCGCCGCAGCGCTTGCTCTGCTCGTCATCGGCGGCGCGGGAGGCTGTTTCTTTGGCGAGTTTCCTGCGATCCCGAAGAAGGACGGTGCTTCTTCCTCGTACCAGGTACCGCAGGGGGCGGATAAGAAGCTGCAGGAGCTGCCGGCCATCCGCAATACGGCGATCGTGCAGGCGGTGAAAGAGGTCGGGCCGGCGGTCGTCGGTATCACGACCAAGGTATATGATCGCGATATGTTTAACCGTCGCGTCGAAGTCGGGCAAAGCGTAGGATCGGGTGTGGTCTTTGACAAGAAAGGCTACATCGTGACGAATAACCACGTCGTCTCCGGTAGCAAGGAGGTCAATGTCTCGCTTTCTTCCGGAAAGACAGTTTCCGGCAAAGTGGTGGGGACGGATCCGTCGACCGATCTTGCTGTCGTCAAGATCGAAGGCAGTGACGATCTCCCTGTAGCTTCCTTGGGAGACTCTGATGGCCTGCAGGTCGGAGAAACCGCGATCGCGATCGGGAATCCATTGGGCCTTGAATTTCAGGGAACCGTGACGGTCGGCGTCATCAGCGCATTGAACAGAAGCCTCGATGATATCGACCAGCGTTTCAAGCTCATTCAGACCGATGCCGCCATCAATCCGGGCAACTCCGGCGGGGCACTCGTCACCTCTGATGGAAAGGTCGTCGGGATCAATAGTGCGAAGATCGCGAAAGAAGGGGTCGAAGGCATGGGCTTTGCCATCCCGATCAATCAGGCAAAGGGCATCATCTCGCAGCTTATAGACCATGGCAAAGTGACGCGTGCCTATCTTGGCGTGTATGCAGCAGACAAGGACATTGCCGCCCGTTATGGCTACAGCTGGGATCACGAGAAGGGCGTCCTCGTCATGAAGATCGCGGCCAGAAGCCCGATCAGCCTGACTGACATTGAGCCGGGGGACTACATTCTTTCCATCGATGGACAGGAGTGCAATACTATGAAGGAGATGCGGGAAATCCTCGATACTCATAAGCCGGGGGAAAAGATTTCCATCACCTACGAACACCAGGGAAGAGAAGCCAAGGCGGATGTCCTTCTTGCGGCTGCACCGGAGAATAATAAGTAAGGAAACGATCTGACGAGCGGTTTCCTGTCGAAAAAGAGGTCCTATGGACATGGCTTTTGGGCTTGGCGGCATCTCGGGGCATCATTCCGCTTGCAGCATCGGTCCGCAGAAAAGGAAGAGCTATGAAATTTACACTGCTTGCCATCGGCAAGATCAAAGAAAAATGGATGCGGCAGGGCATCGAGGAGTACGTGAAGCGCCTGAAGCCGATCGCACCTCTGGAGATCATCGCACAGGATGAAGAAAAAATGCCGGAGAATCCATCTCCTGCCATGAAGGAAAGGGTGATGGAGAAAGAAGGAGAGAAGATGCTGAAGTATCTCTCTGGCGATGACTGCCTGGTGCTGCTTGATCTCAAAGGGGATCCCATGTCCTCGGAAGGATTGGCAGACTGGATCTCACGGCGTATGGTCACAGGGACGAGCCATTTCTACTTCATGATCGGCGGTCCCTATGGGAATGGGAAGAACATCCGGCATCGGGCGGATCTCAAGATCTCTATCAGTGCCATGACTTTTACGCACCAGATGGCACGATTGATCCTCTCCGAGCAGCTCTATCGCGCGATGAAGATCATACGGCATGAACCGTACCATCTATAAAGAGGTTTCCCGGGAAAATCATTTCTCAAGAACCGATGCCTTCTTCGCCAGCCCTCCTATTGCAGTTCCGGCTCGAAAGAATTAAAATATAAATAGAGAAAGTGGTTTCCTCATTTGTCTCAGCATGAACTGATTTTTCGTATGTCCTGCAAGGAGGTCTTATCATGAAATCTCTGAAAGCGAAAGACTTTATGACGAAGTATGTGTTCACGGTATCACCGGATACGACCGTACAGGAGCTGGTGGGACTTTTCGTGACGCACCCCGTGTCTGCGATCCCGGTCGTGGGAGATGATAATGAGCTTCTTGGCATTGTTTCCGAGGGGGATCTTCTGTACAAGAAGGTGCAGCCAAAGATCCCGCCGCATGTCGATGTGCTGGGCGGCACAGTGTACTACTGCGGCTTTGGTCGGTATGAGAAATCCTTCAGGAAGCTGCTCGCCACGACTGCGAAGGATATCATGACGACGGATGTGCGCTGTGTCACGCCGGAGACGGACATGGAGGCTATCACGACACTCATGGTGGATCAGCATCTGAAGACGGTGCCTGTTGTAGAAAAGGCGAAGCTTTCCGTAGAGCGTGCGGGTGAGCAGCCGCCGGCGCGTCTCGTCGGGATCATCACACGCCATGATATTCTGGGGGCTATCGCAGCAACGCAGGTCGAAGAGCATATGAAAAACAGGGAATAGCGTGCTGCTGTTCCTTGCAGGTAAAAGAGAAGGCCGATGGGACTTCTCTTTTTACTTGTGTGCGTTCCCTGTCAATTCTTTTGCGGGCATAGTATAATAAGGAGAATGTATTTATGAGCGGCTGGTGGATCGTCACTGGCGACAGATAGCTGCGGATCCTTGCGTGATTCGCTTTTACAATGGGAGAGGCACTTCATGATGAGAAAATTATTTACCGCACTGAGCCAACTTCATCGAGGCGTCCTCATCTGCGGTGGCTTTGCAGCCTTCATGCTGTTTGGGGCGCTCCTCCTCATGCTGCCCATCTCGCAGACAGGAACGAAGGAAGTCTCCTTCCTGGATGCGCTCTTCATGTCTGTCAGTATCGTCAGCGTGACGGGGATGAGCATGTTTGATCTGAAGACTGACTTTACCATTTTCGGGCAGCTGGTCGTGCTCTTTCTGATGCAGGTGGGCGGTCTGGGGATCATGACGATGATGGCCATGGTCGGCATCTCCCGGGGGCGGAAGATCCGCCTGCAGGAGAGGCTCCTTATCCGGGATTCCTTCAATCTGCAGACACCGTCTGGTATGGTGATGCTGGTGCGGAAGATCATCCTGATGACGCTCTCTATAGAGTTTTGTGCCGGCAGCATCCTTGCGGCCTATTTCTTCACACAGAATGGATGGATCGGCATTTATCAGGGCTACTGGCATGCGGTCTCTGCCTTCACGAATTGCGGTATGGATATCATGGGAAATGATGTCGGATTCGCCGGAATGGCAGCCAATCCGCTGGTCAGTACCGTTGTCTGTATCTCGATGTTTCTGGGAGGCGTAGGCTTCATCGCGCTGGATGATCTTTTGAAGCACCATAGCTGGAGCGCACTGACTCTGAACAGCAAATTTATTTTGGTCATGGAAATGATACTGATCCCGCTGGGCGTGATCGTCTATTTTCTTCTGGAAGGCAATAATCCGGCGACGCTGGGACATCTCAGCACGGCCGAAAAGTGGCAGAGTGCCTTCTTCATGTCGATCTCTTCCCGCATGGCAGGCTTCACTCTCTTTGATATCCACGCCATGAACAATGCGACCGGGCTTATCATCATGCTCTTCATGTTCATCGGAGCGGCGCCTGTCTCGACCGCCGGCGGCATCCGCACGACCACCATCGGACTTCTTCTGCTCTCGCTCTGGTCATGGATCCGTGGGAGAAAAGATGTGGTCATCTTCCATAAACGGGTCGATCCGGAATGTCTGGTGAAAGCATCGAACGTTTTTACACTGGCGATGGTACTGACCTTCCTCACTGCGATGATGGTCTTCCTCTTAGAGCCTGCGTCCCACTTCGATTTTGAGGATGCCCTCTTCGAAGCTGTCTCCGCCTTCAGCACCGTCGGCTTCTCGATGGGACTCACGACGGAGTGGAATATCCCCTGTAAAATCGTCATCATGATCGCGATGTTCATCGGGCGTATCGGCGTCATGACGCTCGCCGTCACCTTTGCCGGCCGTCCGAAGAGTCAGATCAAGTATCCGAAGGAAAATATAGTCATCGGATAAAAGGAGAGGGGCTGAAACGCTGCCTTCGGGCAGTTCTCCGGAAGATCCGATAAAACCATTTATTATTGCATAGAATCATCCATCACGAGGTACTCTCTATGGCAAAGAAATTACAGTTTTTCGTGGCAGGACTGGGACGCTTCGGCATCAGTGTCGCCGTCACATTGGAAAAGATGGGCTATGACGTCATGGCCATGGATATCGATGAAGAGGTAGTGCAAGATCTTTCAGATACACTGGGCTACGTGGTCTGTGCGGACTGTTCCGATGAGAAGAACCTGGCAGCCATCGGTGCCGGCAATGCGGACATCGCTGTCGTTTCTGTCGGCGACCTGTCGGCCAGCCTGATGACGACACTGCTTTTAAAGGAAATGGGCGTCAAGAAGATCGTCGTCAAAGCCCTGGATCCCATTCATGGAAAAATGCTGCAGAAGATCGGCGCAGACAAGATCATTTACTCAGAGAAGGAAATGGGTGTCCGCGTCGCGCACAATCTGATCTCCCCAGGCATCGTTGACTATATCGAGATGGAAAACAACATCACCATCCTTTCCATTCGTGTGCCGCAGGAGTGGGTGAACAAGAGTCTGATCGATACCGACGTCAGAAGAAAATATAACATCACCGTCGTTGCGATCAAGCGCGGAGGAGATATGTTCGTCAATCCGAGACCGGATATGAACATGAAGGAACAGGATATGCTCATCATTTTGGGAGACTCGGAAAGTGTCAAGCGCGTCACCGAGTCGCTGGAACAGTAAAAGAGGATGGGCAGCCGGCGGGCTCCTCCCATGGCTTCGGCCTCTTTCCAACTGAATCCATGGGCAGATTTTCCCCCAGAGGCTTAATCCAATTTTCACATTGAAATCCCTTGTTTTTTTATGGTATCATACATATAATTGACGTTTGTAGGATAGCGCCGCCGCCCCTTTTGGCTGCGGCATCAGATAGATCTTTGCTTTCAGTATTTCATCAGTACAGGAGTGATTCCTTTTGGAAAAATTAGTAATTCATGGTGGACATCCCCTGCGTGGACACGTCCGTGTTTCCAGCGCAAAGAATGCCGTTCTTCCTATCATTGTAGCGACACTTTTGCCTGAGACACCGGCATCCATTGTCGATACACCGAATCTCGATGATGTGGTGACCATTTGCAGTGTACTGGAGTCTTTGGGCGTCAAAGTCCAAAGAGAGGACAATGTCCTGACTTTTGATGCATCCGGGGTGAATAAGACCGAAGCTTCTTATGAGCTTATGAGCCGCATGAGAGCCTCTTTCCTAATCATGGGACCGCTTCTGGCCAAGATGGGGCATGCGAAGATCGCGCTTCCCGGGGGCTGCATGATCGGCAGCCGTCCGATCGATCTGCACCTGAAAGCCTTTGAAGCCATGGGGGCAGAGATCAATGTAGGCAACGGCTATGTCGAAGGATATGCACCGAAGGGGCTGAAGGGCACGACCATTTATCTCGATTTCCCGAGTGTCGGCGCGACAGAGAATATCCTCATGGCAGCTGCTACGGCAGAAGGCCGTACCATCATTGAAAATGCGGCGGAAGAGCCGGAGATCGTGGATCTCGTGACGTTCCTGAATTCCATGGGTGCAAACATCAAAGGCGCAGGGACGAATATCATCCGTGTCGAAGGTGTCAAGAAGCTGGAAGGCGTCGCTCATACAGTCATTCCGGACCGTATCGAAGCGGGGACCTTCATGATCGCAGCGGCTATGGCCGGCGGCGATGTCGTGATCGAAAATGTATTGAATGAACATCTGAAGCCGCTTCTCGCAAAGCTGGGAGAAGCAGGCGTCAAGGTGATCAAGGATGTCGACAGTGTCCGTGTTATCAGTGATGGGCATATCCGCTCTACGGATATCAAGACGCTGCCCTATCCGGGCTTTCCTACGGATCTGCAGGCGCAGTTCATGGCACTCATGACCGTGGGCAGCGGCGTCAGCCGTATCACAGAGACGGTATTTGAGAATCGTTTCATGCATGCCGGCGAGCTGCAGCGGATGGGGGCTTCCATTCAGGTCGAAGGCCGCTGTGCGATCGTTGAGGGCGTCCCCTTCCTGACAGGTGCCTTCGTCAGAGCGACGGACCTTCGTGCAGGGGCAGCACTGACACTGGCCGGACTTGCTGCGCACGGAGAGACAGAAGTGGGCGAGCTTCATCATATTGATCGTGGTTATGACCATCTTGTAGAAAAGCTGCAGGGGTTAGGAGCAGACATTGTCCGTGTCGATCGAGACTAAAGCACTGGCGGAGAAGGCGGAGCGTCTGGCGGGGCAGAAGACCCTTCTGGACTGGATCGGCTCTTTCGGCTCAGAAGACATCGGCGTCGATATCGGGACGTCGAATGTAGTGATTTACGTCAAGCATAAGGGCGTTGTATTTCCGGAAGCCTCTGTGATCGCCCGCCACGCCGTGACGAAGGAATTCTTCGCTTACGGTACGAAGGCAGAGGAAATGGAGGGCAAGGCGCCGCGGGACATCGAGATCGTCCATCCGATGAAGCGAAGTGCGATCATCGACTATAACGGGGCGGCTTATCTTTTGAATTCCATCGTGAATCAGTCGTATTTGAAAGGGATGTTCTTTCATCCGCGTCTCATGATGTGCGTGTCTCGGGGAATGGGCAGCGTGCAGAGAAGGGCGCTTTTGGAAGCGGCTGTAGCTATGGGCGCACGGAAGACAGTCCTCATCGATCAGCCTATCGCGGCGATGATGGGCCTCGGGCTCACGGGGGATAACTGTCAGGGCGCGATGATCGTGGATATTGGCGGCGGCTCGACGAAGGTTTCCGTGCTTTCGAGACACGGGATCGTGGTCAGCCATTTCTCGCCGGAGTCCGGACTGGAAATGGATCAGGCCATCATGGCGGCTATCCGCGACAAGTATCATATCCGCATCGGCCGCAAAGAGGCGGAAAGCCTCAAGATCTCGCTGGGCGCATACTGGGATCTGGATCAGGCGCCGCGCGTGGCTGAAACGTATGGCCTTTCCATCGTATCGGGATCGCCGGTCAAGATCGCCGTAACGGCTGAAGATGTGGCGCATGCCATCAATCCGATCCTGTACAGGATTTTCAAAAACATTCAGGATGTGCTGCAGAGGACGCCGCCGGCGCTTCTGGCAGCGATCCGAGAGCAGGGCATCATGCTTGTCGGCGGGGTGTCTCAGCTAAAGGGCATCGATGAGCTGATCACCCGTATCACCGGGATCGCAGCGAAGGTAGCGGAGAGACCTTCCTATGTGAATGCCATCGGTGCCGGGGCTTCGCTCAACTATATCAATGCATTCAGAGACTCACTGCAGGATCTGCACTGAGAAAAAGCGGAAAAGATCGCATTCCGTCGACACATACATGGGGATATAACATTCATTTGTTATGTCCCTTTTTATTTTCTTCATGCCAAGAGGCAGATAAAATGGTAAAATATAATATACCTATATGTGAATTTTACAACACAGGGAGGTACATCATGAGAAACGCGATGAAAATCGGCTTGGTACTGGCAGCACTTGTGGCTGCCGGTGTATATAGCGTGTCTGCGGAGGACGTCTCGCAGCAGGCTGTACTGAATGGGACGGTCGTTTCTGTCATAGAGGCAGGCACTCCTGTCAAGGAAGGCGATGTACTGGTCTCTGTGGACTCACTGGTCGGTGGTGTACCGGCGGCGAGAGCCGACCGGGATGGCGTGGTCAAAGAGGTCCGCGTCCAGAAGGGCCAGACGATCGCCAAACAGGACGTCGTAGCGGTGCTGGAGAGCAAATAAAGGAGCCGGCCGTCTGGCGCATCTCCTTTTCTTCCCAGACGGCCTGTCCTTTGCCTTTCATTGGAAGCCTGTTGCACCTATGCGGATGCATCCGATGAAATCGCCATTTCTGATTTCAAACTTATATTTCGGTAAGGGGGATCTTATGCCCAATCGGTTTAAAAAGTCAATGAAGCATCTGGCAGCGGCTGTCTGCCTCACGCTTTCCTGCGTGATGCCTTGTGCAGCACAGGAATTTCTTCCTGTGTCAGAGGTACAGGAGGGTATGCATGGCTATGCCAAGACCGTCGTACACGGTACGAAGATCGAGACCTTCGATGTCGATGTGCTGGGGATTATGAAAGGCAAGGGCGCGACCGGCGGAGATCTGGTGCTGGTGAAGGTATCCGGACCATTGATCGATCAGACAGAAGGCATCGCGCAGGGGATGAGCGGCAGTCCGGTCTACATCGATGGGAAGCTGCTCGGCGCAGTGGCGTATGGATTTCCACAGTCCGGCGGGCGCATCGGCATGGTGACGCCGATCGGTGACATGCTGAAGCTCTGGACCATCGATGACGGAAAGGACACCGGTCTTACGCCGCCATCCTCCAAAGGGCTGATCCCGCTTACGACGCCTCTCATGGCGAGCGGATATACCCCGGATGCGATGGATTTCCTCGCAGGGAAAATGCAGGATTTCCACATGGTTCCATTTGCTTCCGCATCTGCTTCGCAGGATGATGTGCCGCAGCCGCTTGAACCGGGAAGTGCCGTCTCGGCAACCATGGTGACAGGCGATCTCAAGCTCGGTGCTGTCGGGACGGTCACCTATGTCGACGGTGATCGCATGGTGGCTTTCGGGCATCCGTTCATGGATCGCGGAAATACCGATTACTTCATGCACAATTCCTATATCTTCACTGTCATCCCGAGCAAGAATATCCCCTTCAAGCTGGGGTCCGTCGGTGCGGAGATCGGCACGGTCAATCAGGACCGGGGAGCCGGTATCGGCGGAATGATGGGGAAGCTCCCACACGCTGTCTCGCTTCATGCGTCCGTGACCGATGAAGATACGAAGAAGAAGGAAGATCTCCATGTACGCATGATCCCGAATGAAGCGCTGCTGCCGACCTTATCCGTCACTTCGGTGTACCATGCGATCAGCAATGCCATGGACCGCAAAGGACAGGGGACGGTCGATTTCACCTATACGCTTTACCCGGAGGATATGAAGCAGAAGCCTTTCACCCGAAGCAATATGTACTGGTCGTCCAAAGACATCGCGGAGCGAAGCGTAGATGAGCTCTACAATGTGGTACGGCTTCTCGAGCAGAACCGTTTTGAAAAATATCCTCTCCGCAGCATTATGGTCGACATGCATGTGACGAGTGAACGAAAGACCGCGCAGCTTCTCGATGCCTCGGCGTCTCCGATCATCGTGAGCCCGGGCGATACCATCTATGTACGCGCGCGTCTTTCTCCCTACAGGGGAGAAGTCTTCTATAAGGACCTGACATTCACCGTGCCGAAAGATCAGCCGTACGGAGATATGATCCTCGAAGTCCGCGGCGGCGGTGTCGTGCCGCTTCCTTACCTCATCCAGCAGCAGAAGTTCAATTTGACCGATGAGATCTTAGACCGCATCCGCACGTACAAGGATTTCAATGACCTGCACAGCCGACTGATGAAGGAAGACCAGAACAATCAGGTCGTCGTGGAGATCCTGGATCCGGAGGTCAGCATGATCTCCAAAGATGAAAACGGCGGCAAAAAGGCAGAAATACAGGAGAAAAAGGCACCGGAAAATCCAGACTATCTGAAGAATAAGGACGGGCTCAAAGAAGACGGAGAAAAAGAGACTCCGAAGAGCGCCGTCGATACAGACTATGTCATCTATGGTGACGGACAATTCACCTTCAAAGTTCTGCCGCAAGCGGAACGCGATAAAGCCCTGAAGAAGCTCGCAAAGAGCAAACAGCAGGCCACCATCGAGATGAGCAATAAGGAAAAAGAGACGCTGGAAAAGAAGGGCGAAAAATCCGCAGATGATGAAAAGCCGGCAGAAAAAGCATCGGTGATGATAGCGTTGTAGCAGGTCGTGACAAGGAATTGGCAGACTTGTGACTGACATCTGCTCACTGATATTTCCCATATATTCACAGCGAAGCCGCTGGTACTATTTTCCACAGAAAGGAGGTTCCTCCCATGTCGTCATTCTTAGAAACGCTTGGCCGCTATACCATCGGCATCTTTCATCAGCTGGGAGCGGTGATCCTGCTCCTTGTGGCAGCGGTGAAAGAGATCGGCGCATTCCGCGGGCGGGAGACGATGAAGCAGTGCCTGGCATTGGGCGTGCTGTCCTTTCCCATCGTGGCATTGACACTGCTCTTTACCGGCATGGTGCTTTCTGTACAGATCGCGGGCGAGCTCACAAAGTATGGCGCAGACTTCACCGTCGGTGCGATCGTAGCCATCGGCATGGGGCGTGAACTGGGACCGGTGCTCTGCGGTGTCGTCCTTGCAGGCCGCGTCGGGGCAGCCATCACGGCTGAGATCGGTACGATGCGGGTGACCGAGCAGATCGATGCGCTAAGGTGCCTTGCGGTGAGTCCGGTGGGATATCTCGTGGTGCCGCGGCTCGTCGCCTGTATGACGATGCTGCCGCTTCTGACGGTCTTTGGTGTCACCATCGGCGTTGGCGGCGGGATGATCGTCGCTTCGCTCACGCATGGCGTCTCCTCCTATACCTTCATGCACTCCATCCACGTGTACTGCGTCCCTTCTGACCTGTACATCGGCGTTTTCAAGTCGGTCATTTTCGGTATGATCGTCGCGCTTGTCGGCTGTGACCGCGGGATGACCTGTACGGCAGGGGCAGAAGGTGTCGGCAAGGCGACCACCCAGTCCGTAGTATATTCGATTATTATGCTTTTTGCGGCGAATTACCTGCTCTCGTCCATTCTGTTTTGAGGCGTCTTATGATTGATATCAGGCATGTATACCAGACTTTTGGCGATCGTCATATCTTGAAAGATGTCAGTCTTTCCATCAAGGAGGGAGAGACGATGGTCATTCTGGGAGCGTCCGGCTCCGGGAAATCAACGCTCCTAAAGCTCATCATGGGTCTTTTGCGCCCTACATCCGGAAAAGTCCTTGTGAACGGAAAGGATATGGGACAGCTCAGCGAAGAGGAGCTGAATGAGGAGCGCCGCTCGATGGGGATGGTCTTTCAGTATTCCGCGCTCTTTGACTCTCTCAATGTGAAAGAAAATGTAGCCTTTGGTCTGCGTATGCACACACGGCTTTCTGAAGAAAAGATCGATGCCATCGTGAAGGAGAAACTGCATCTGGTCGGGCTTGATGGGATCGAAGACCTCATGCCGGCGAATCTGTCCGGCGGCATGAAGAAGCGCGTGAGCCTTGCCAGAGCGATCGCGCTCGAGCCGAAGATCATTCTCTATGATGAACCGACAGCGGGGCTGGATCCGATCCGTTCGACCGATATCAGTCTTTTGATCAAAGAGACGCAAAAGGCCCTGCATGCGACGAGCGTCGTCGTGACGCACGACCTGAAGTCTGCGGAAATGATCGCGGACCGCATGGCTTTTTTGTATAAGGGCTCGTTCCTTGCGGTAGGGACAGCTAAAGAATTATATGCATCGAAGGATGAAAGAGTACGGCAGTTCATGAACGGTCTGCCATCGAATCCTGATTTTTTGAAAGAAGGTGATGCCTGATGAAATGGTCGACGGAAGCAAAGGTCGGAGCCTTTGCCCTTGCGGGGATACTCCTCTTTGCCGGGATCCTGATCGAGCTTTCCAGCCTTGTGATCTTTGGAAAGAGCGGATTTCATGTGACCGGCTATTTCAAGGAAGCGGAAGGCATAGAACCGGGAAATCCGATCCACTATGCCGGCGTCGAAGTAGGCATAGTCGATGGCATCACGGTGGAGAACGGGGAAGCCGTCGTGAAGCTGCGTTTTTATCACGATGCCAAGGTGCCGAAGGATGCGGACTTCTCCATCCAGACCAGCAGTGTCATGGGCGGACGCTTCGTGAAGGCCTCCGGCGGTCATCAGGAACGCGGCTATCTGGCAGAGGGGATGAAGGTCGAGGGCAAGTCAGCACCGGGGATCGATCAGGCGATGGATAAGATGGACAAGCTCATCACGTCCGCGCAGACCATGCTCGATGGGATCAATAGCGTCGTCGCAGACCCCTCTTCGCAGAAGCATGTGAAGAACAGCATCAATAATTTTGATGCGATTTCCGAAAATCTCGCCATCCTGACCGCGCAGGGGATACAGACAGCGAATGAGATCCAGAGCATCACCTCGCAGGTGAATCAGATGCTGTATCAGCTGAATGGAGACGGCAAAGCCACCGGCGATGTGCGCAGGATCATGGACAATATGGTCGTGGCATCGGAGAATGCGAAGGAGATCTCTCAGAATGCCAAAGAGATTTCCGGGAAAATAAATGGATTTATGCAGGGAAATGGTGATTTTGATGTATCTGTTTCCGGCGAATTGTTATATAATACTAAGAAGGACGATTTCTCGCCGAATCTCTTCCTCCGCGTGGGGAAAGACTCCTATGGCCTTCTGGGGATAGAATCCATGGGAAATGATCCGGTCTATGATGCGCTCTATGGTCGTATGAGAGGGGACTATGGCGTACATGCCGGCATCATTCGAAACAAGATCGGCGCTGGCGCGGACTATGCGTCCGGACGGTGGAAATTCTCCGCAGATGTGTATGACCCCAATGATCTCTCTGTCCGCCTGCGCGGACAGTATGCTCTTACGCCGAATCTGTTCCTGACAGGACAGTCCATTTTCCCGCATAACAACCGCGGCGGCGGAGAGTACATCGGTGTGGGATACAATTATTAAATGAAAACAGCGCCCCAAGAGGGTAATGCTATTAAGTTAAGCGGCAGAACGTTCTTGGCTCCCCATCGGGGGAGCTGCCCGAAGGGCTGAGGGGGCTACGTAGCGGTATTGCATGAAAGTGTTGGAATATCGATAGCATCGGACTATTCAACATAGCACGCTATACCGCTAGCATGCCCCTATTGCCTTCGGCACTTCCCCCGAAGGGGGAAGCAAGACGTTACGTAGCTAACGATTTCCTTAACTTAACAGCGCTCCCAAGAGGGGCGGTCTGGATACAATGACAACAAAGACATCTGTCTAGAAGGGATGAATGTTGAATGAATACAATGACCTGCAAAATTCTGACTGCTTCTATCGTGCTTGCCCTTTCCTGCGGGCTCGGTGCAGAAGCAAAAGGATCTCAGACGAAGATCATGACAGATCCGTCGATCACACAGAAAGCCATCGAGGCTCAGATGAATCAGACGGTAGCGAATAAAGATGTGAACTTCAATAACATGCTGCTCCAGAAGAATCTGGCGTCTTCCATCACAGAAGCGGCAGCTCCGGAAGCAGTGGCTATGGATATCGACCTCAAAGGTGCGGTCACGACTGCCATTCAGAACAACCGTGACATCACCATCGCAGAGCTAAAACGAAGAGAAGCGGAAGCCGATGTCAGTGCAGCGGCAGCCAAGAAGAATCCGTCCGTCAGCTACTCCTGGCAAAGAAATCAGTATCCGACACAGGTAGTCACTACTGCCTTAGGCACGCAGAGCTCCAACCATGGCTATAGCCAGGGGATCAATGTTTCCTGGCCGATCTGGACCTTCGGCAAGGTAGAAGGTGCGATCGATGCCGCACGCTACCAGAAGAACATCGCAGATCTTACTGTCTACAAGACAGAAGCGGATACGAAGCTCGCGGCCGTGCAGGCGTACTACCAGTACCTCGAAGCGGTCAAGCTCGCTGAAGTGCAGGCACAGTCTGTCACTGACTATGCAAGTCATCTGAATAACGTACAGCAGCAGTTCGATGCCGGCATCGTGGCTAAGCTGGACGTACTGTCTTCTAATGTATCGCTCGCCAATGCGAAGCAGAAGAGCATCGCAGCGGACAACACCCGTGATGTTGCAGAGGCGAACCTGAACAACATCATGCGTGTTCCGATGAATACGACGCTGAACCCGCTGGATAAGAATTTCCCGGAACCGGAATTTGACCTCACCATGGAACAGGCCATTCTGATGGCGCAGAAATACCGCTGGGAACTCGTCGAAGCAGACTATGGCGTAAAGGCAGCTGAGGCCTCTCTTCGCTCGGCAAAGGCAGGCTATCTCCCGACAGTCAGCGTCGGCGGCGGATACAGCTGGAAGGAAGCCAGCGTGACGGCGGTCGATAAAGATGACTGGGCTGTTCAGGGCGGGCTTTCCTGGTCGCTTTGGGATGGCGGCGCTACCCAGGCATCGGTGAAGAAAGCGGATGCCGCGGTCAAAACAGCACAGGAAACACTCCTGCAGGCGAGAGAAAAGATCGAGCTGGAAGTCCGTCAGGATTACCTGAATGTCCTCTCTTATAAAGAACAGATCCGCGCTGCCGAAGCATCGGTCGCTCAGGCAGAAGAAGCATATAAGATCGCGACCGTCCGCTACAGCAGCGGCGTCGGCATCAACCTGGATGTCCTCGATGCAGAACTTGCCCTCAATACTGCGAGAACGAACTACATCACCGCGCTCTACAACTACAACATCGGTCTCGCTACGCTGGAACATGCGATGGGCGTACCGGCTGTCATTCACCCGGAATTTGCAAAGGCATAATTTTTAGTGACTAGTGACTAGTCACTAGTGACTGGTGGCTGGTGGCTGGTGACTAGTGACTGGGAGACATCAGACTCGCATATCGTCATTTCGAGCGAAGCGAGAAATCTTTGTCATTCGCGGTCAAAAGGATGATGTCAGGAAACCATAAATGGGAAGCCTGTTAATCGCTGACCTTCGGGCATCGCCCTGTTTATACTCCGCGGCGCTTCTGATTTTTTATGCGCCGCACCAACCCCCTTTGAACCTTTTGAACTTATAGAACCGGTTTCCACCCTTTCATCCCCGAGCAAGGGGCGGCACGCCCCCGGGGCTAACCCTGAACCTTGAAACTTTATTTTTCTTTGGAGATAATACCTTGGCTAGCAGAATCAAATGGTGGATCAATGGTATCGCAGCATTTATTTTCGTCATGCTCTGTATCATTTATCTGCTGATCCGTCCGATCATCACACAGAATCTGGAACCTGTCATCAAAGACGCGGCAGGGGAGCGCCTCAATGGCACCCTGACGTGGACCATGATGGATCTGGATCCGAACTATGATCTTTCCTTCACCGACCTGGAGCTGAAGGACGCGAAAGGAGAGGTTGTGTTCAAGTCGCCCTCTTTGGCGATCGGATGGTCTGCTTCTGCGCTGTATAACTATGCTTTCAAAGACGGCGGCATCGCCGATGTCGTGAAGACGGTGACCATCGAGAATCCGGAAGTGCACCTTGCCAAGGGGACTGATGGACTCTGGAATGTAGAAAACATTCTAAAACCATCGGACTCTTCGGACAACGGTACTTTCACAGGACAGGTCATCGTGAAGGACGGGAAGGCTTCCATCTCTGCACCGGATATCGGTTCGTATGATTTCACTTCGCTGGGAGGCACGCTCGGCTGGGACAGCAAGGGTACGATCACAGGCTCTTTTGTGGGAGAGGCATTTGACAGCCATTTCAAGGGAGACCTGAAGTACACGAATACGAATAACATGGAAATCAGTCTGGAAACGGATCCGGTTTCCCTTACCTCGTTGAAGCCGCTCTTAGAGCAGTTCCCACAGATTTCATCAAAACTTGATATAGACAAAGGGACAGGACAGGTGACCAGCGCCAAGATCTGGAAAAGTGATGGCGCTGTCGCTTATCATGTCCAAGGCTCTATCAAAGATGCTGCTCTTCGCTATGATCATTTTATTCTGGCTGACGGAGCAGCCTTTTTTGATATTGAAAATGGCGAAGCTGTCATCACCGAAGCAGCCGTAAAGGTCAATGGGCAAACATTCACCGGGGATGCGAAGGTTCTTTTTGACGTGGACGCTCCGATCCTGATGGGACATGTGACTCTGAAGGATATCAAGGCGGAAGAACTGCTGCCGGAGAAAGGCGTCACCGGAGTCGTTTCCGGCAGCGTAGATATTTCGGGTACGATGGGAGATCCTTTCGTGTCCGGCGAAGCCCATGTGAAGGATGGACAATATGAGGATCTTTCCGTCAAAGAGGCGAATGTGCGCTTTGTTTATGGAGAGGATCGGATCTTGATCCCCTATCTGAAGGCACAGATGGCGGGCGGTCTTCTGATCGGCGAAGGCTCATATACTATGACAAGCGGGGCCTTCGAAGGCGAAGCAGCCGGAGAGCATATCGACCTTTCTTCTCTTCCGGTCGGGATTTCTGCTTCCGGCATTGTGAGCGGATCGGGGAAGGCGAAGGGCACCTATAAGGAAGGCGCACTGTCTTTGGAAATGGCTTCCGGAGAAATGGATGGCACGGGTCTTTCGTATGAGAATATGGCAGCCGGCAAGGTTTCCGGCTTTGGCAGTTACCGTGATGGTGACTGGCATGGCGTTTTCTATGGCATGGATCTTTCGTATGATGGGATGTCCATGGATACCCTCTCGGGGGAGGCGACTTCGCGCGGCGGCGTGATGGATATTGCGTATCTGACAGGCACATCTGGCGAAGGCGCATTCACCGTGAAGGGGACATACGGGCCGTCTCTCTCGCTCTCGGGCGAGATATCGTCCATCGACCTTTCTGAGCTTTCCGGCCTTTCGGGAATGGATATGGCCGGACGTCTCTCCGGCCGGTTCGTAGCCAGCGGGAGCAGGGAGGATCCATACGGCGCGGCAGATTTCACAGCGCGGGATGGGGAGATCCGTGGCATTTCCTTTGACCGTATCGAAGGACATGTATCGCTGGGAGATCAGCTGGCGACTATCACCTCGCTTCGCTGGGAAGGGCCGGACGGCAAGCATACGGTGAAGGGGACCGTCGGTCTCTTTGCGCCGCACCCTCTCACGCTCACCATCGATACCGACAAGACACGCATCGAGAAACTGCTTGCGCTTGCCGGAGAGGACTACCCGGTGACGGGATGGGTCGAAAATACCATGACCGTCACTGGCACGATGGAAGCGCCGCAGGTGAAAGGCGATTTTCTGGCCTTCGACGGTTCGGTCATGGGTGAGCTTTTCCAGAGCGTCTCGGGCGAATATACTTATGATGGAAATGACATCACCCTGAAAAACGGCCTCGCCTATATCTACGATGGTACAGCCATCGTGAGCGGTACGGTGAAGCCGGACATGATCGATATGGATGTGTCACTCAATGACATCAGCCTTTCGCGGATGCTTCCGGGACGCGGCGCAGACGGCAAGGTCAATATGCGCGGGCATGTATCCGGAACGATGGAAGATCCGGTCTTTGAAGGGACGATTTCCTCCAGGCAGATCTCTGTAGGCGGCACTGCCATTTATATGGCGTCTGCCGGCATTTGCTATCAGAACCATGTCGTAAGCCTTGATGACGGTATATTCAATCAGAAGAATGGCCATTTCGAATGGAGAGGCAGCTATCACATGGACTCCCATACCCTGCAGGGCTTCCTCCGATTTAAGGAATGGAATATCAAGGAGATCATGCGTCTTTTCAAGCTGCCTGAGTCCGCTGCGGATGGCGCTGTCAATGGCGGTATGCAGATCGGAGGGACACTGGAGAACCCCAGCATCGACTTCAAAGCAGATTTCCTGGGAGGGCATCTGGGGGATACACCCGTCGGTCAGGGAGCGATCGATTTTTCCTACATGAATGGGGCGCTCTCGATCCGTAAGTTTCATCTTCCTGTAGGAGATGGACTGCTCGCAGCAGAAGGCTCTATGAATAGCGATGGTGAGCTCGCCGTCCAGCTCGCAGCCAAAGACATGGAGATGTCCTGGCTGACGCAGGTATTGGGACGAGATGACATACGGATGGGTGGGCGTCTGACGGCCGGAGTTGTTCTCAGCGGAAATAAGACGTCGCCGGAAGCTGACATCTCGATCGGTATCGAGCATCCGAGCTACGGAGAAATCAGCTTTGACAGCTTCTCTCTGATGGCGAATGCCAAGAGCAATGTCGTGACGCTGCAAAATGCACTGGTATCGAAAGGAAACTATCGTGCGAGTGCCAAGGGCATACTCCCCGGCAATCTTTTCACCGGCAGCACCACCGATGAGGCAGTGCCGCTTTCTGTTGATTTCAATCTCGATCAGGCAGATATGAATATTCTGGCTCTCTTCGGTAAAGCCGTGACGAGTGCGAGCGGCCCGATCAAGGGACATGTACAGCTTGTCGGTGACTATCGTGACCCGGAGCTTAAGGGCAGCATCACAGCAAAGAATGGGGCGCTCGGTCTTATGACCATGAATGAAGTCATTCAGCCGATCGATCTGTCCTTACGATTTGATGGACATCGCGTGACATTTGACGGCAGTGCCTCCTTCGGCGGCGGCGGCGTCACTGCGAAAGGCTCTGCCGACTGGAAAGAAAAGTCGATCACGCATTATGATGGGGAAGTGCATATGCATACTCCTTCCATCGACTCTGCCTATTACAAAGGAGCCGTCGATGCTGACCTTTCACTGGGTGAATTCATGGATCAGCTCGGTGTCACGGGCAAGATCTCTATCCACGATGCGACCTGCGAAGTGCCGCTCGCTCTCCTTTCGGAGAGCGGTGAGTCGTCGGCCAATTTCCTGACGAAGATCGACATAGCCATCGGAGACAATGTACGGCTTTACAGCAGCTCGCTCTATGACCTCATGATCAAAGGAAATATTTCGATGATGGGCCATTTCCGCGAACCGATCATGACGGGCCGTGTGAATGTAGAAAAAGGAACGGTCAAGATCAATACCACGGAATTCAAGATCGATCAGGCCAATGCTGTCTGGGGCGGTACCCCCGGCTCCTTCCTGCCTGTCATCCACGCGCGTGCCGATACCAAGGTCGGCCATTACAATATCAAAGCCGAGCTGGATGGACTGCCCGGTGATATGAAGACGACCTTCCACAGTGATCCAGCACTGAATGATTCGCAGATCATCATGCTGCTGACGCTCCATCAGGATCCGACCAAGGATAAGGATGGCTCGATGCAGGGGGCGCTCTTCAATGCAGGCCTCACCATGCTCTTCGGAAATACAATGCAGGACTTCCTTGCAGATAAGATCGGCCTTGACCTCATCAGCATCACGTCGAATCTGACAGACTACTATGACAACATTGATGACAACAATGACAGCTACTACTACATCAAGATCGGGAAGTACCTCTTCAATGACTTCATGCTGACTGCGACCATGGGAGTGAATAATGAGGAAAAGAGTTTGGGCTTCCATTATGATTTGAATTCGCGCGTCGGTCTCTCATCGTGGTATAATAGTAATCACGACAGTTACATCGGCAGCGATTGGAGCTTTAAATTTTAGTCCCTAAGCCTGATGGGCTCGGGGCGGAGGTGCGGCTTTCCCTTAGATCACGGAAAAATGCGCCACTGATCCGGCACGCATCTTCCGTTCAGCGCTCATAGGAGGGGAAGATCTATTTCGCGAAATCCCATTTACATGGAGTACCCATTATTATGCTCGAAGAATACAAAGCCTGCCTGTCCCGTGTGACCTTGCTCAGCCGGGAGGAAGAGCAGGCACTTTGGAAAGAATACAAAGTGGAAGAGGAGATCGACGCGCGACAGCATCTGATCGAGAATTACCAGCCGCTTGTCTTCAAGGAGGCCGTCAAGTATGGCCTGCAGGAGGCGGTGACGATGGACCTTATTCAGGAAGGTACTGTAGGGCTCATGGAGGCTGTCGAGCGCTATGATCCTTTGGCCGGTGTCGCCTTCTCCCTGTATGCCATCCATCGCATCCGCGGACGCATGCTGAATTTCCTGAATGCCAATAAGAAGGAGATTCTTCTCAAGGATGGGGAGGAAGAGAAGGTCTTCCTTGCGCAGGCCATTCCCGATATGGCTTTCGAAAGTGCCGACCGTGAATCGCTGCATGCGGCAGTCGACATGGCGGTGCAGCGACTCTCTGCCAAAGAGCAGGATGTTATCCGCTCGGTCTACCTCGCGGAGCAGACCGCCGCGGAGACCGCTGATGCCATGGGCGTCAGTCAGGCTTACGTCTACCGCCTCGAGAAACGCGGCATCCGGCGTCTGCGTGGGATGCTCTCGAAGCTGATCCATGAGAGAAAGTAGGGGATGACGTGGCATAGCGTTTCTTGCGATCCCATTTTCGGCACCGCCTCGTTGCCCCGCTGAACCTATCGAAAAGAGTAAGATGGAACAGAAATCGGATCTCTGCTCCTCGGCCCCTGTCAAACATATCATTCCACCTTGAAAACACTCGCATTTCTGCAAGAATGCTTGAAAATACAAGAAAATGTGAAATAAATAATAATTTTGGATGTTCACTTGTACTTCTAAAACACTGATTATATATAAGAATCATGTAATCAGTCGTTGGCAGAGATCGGAATGATTCCGGTTTCTTGGCAGGAGGCAGTATGTCGGGGGATACGCTGAAAAGAGTGAAGTCAGTGAAGAGGTGGCTGGAAAAAGCAGAAAATTCCTATTCCAACCATAAAGAACTGACGGGCGAGATGAATCTCATCATGGCGCAGGCAGAGATGCAGCGCCTGAAAGAGGTGAGAGGGACTTCGCCGCGGCGGAAGTGGCTGCTTCGCGGCGGCGCGCTGGCTGTGGCAGGAGCGCTTTTCCTCGGCGCCTCTTTTTTGCAAGACAATTTTTTTGTACCTGCGTCTACTCCGGTAAGGCCGGTAGAAACAGCAGTCACGACACCGGATGCGGCGGTTGTGCCAGTCGAGGAAGCGGATAAGAAAGCCGAAGAGGTCCCTTCGGTATCTGCAGAGACTGTCACGACAGAACCGGTGGAAACGGATCCGCCAAAGCCAGATCCCGAGGTGGCGGCGCCTGCTAAAGTAGCGCCCGTCGTCATGACGCCCGCGCCGGTTCCGGTGGAAGTCTCCGCCGTCACGAAGCCGGAGGTACCCGCGCTCTCCGATCAGGAGATCCAGCGTGTTGTAGGCGAAGCGGGAAGGGCTCTCCGAGGAAATTAATGATAAGAAGGATTCCAGAGGTTTGAAGGGTCTCCCCTTTAGGAGCTTCCGTCCTGCAACGAATCCATCGATCCCAATGTTATTTAAGGAAATCACACGTTTTGGCAAGTATGCCAGATACCCATCTGTATTTCCATAAATATATAGAAATTCACCATCCAATACATGAGGAGGAATTTACGATGACAGCAACATATAAGAAAGCACTGCTTGCCTCTGCGATCCTGCTTGCGCTTTCCGGCGCGGACGTCTTTGCGGAAGCACCGCAGATGACCGGCTCCCAGAACGGCATGTCCCAGAGCTCCATGATCGACGTGAAGAGTGGTAAGGAAGCGGGCAAGACCGGTGAGATCTCTGATCAGACGGAAAAAGCGGAACCATCCATGGAAGTGAAGGAATCCCACCAGACCGTTGCAGTGGGCGATGCCTCGCTCTATCTTTCGGCGGACGATGACGCAGCCATCGAAGCACATACAGGCAAGACCATCGCGCATGTCGACTTCGATGGGATCCCGGAAGAAGTCAAGACGAAGCTGTCCCCTCTTCTGCAGAGCAAACCGGGCAGCACCGTCACGGCTGAGGGCATCCGCAATGATGTGGCATCTCTTGGCTCGACAGGTGTTTTCTCTCAGATCCGTCCGAATTTCAAGGAAATCCCCGAAGGCGTGGACCTCACCTATGGTCTTGTGGCAAATCCCATCGTTCGTGATGTGGAATTCACCGGCAATACGATCTTCACCTCTGACTACCTGAAGTCCATCCTGCAGGTGCCGGAGGGGAGCGTCCTGAACTTCGTCCTCGTGAATCAGAAGCTCAAGGAGATCGAAGATGCCTACCTCAAGCAGGGCTACATGCTCGTCTCCATCCCGAATGTGGAAGTGACGCCGAAGGGCATCCTGAAAGTCCATATTTCCGAAGGGGTCATCGAAGATATCCAGCTCGTCGGCAATGATAAGACGAAGGACAAAGTCATCCTCCGCGAACTCAAGATGAAGAAGGGCAAGCCCTTCAATAAATTCCAGGCAAGCCGCTCCATGGAAAGACTCTATAATCTGGGCTACTTCGAAGATGTCAATATGAAGCTGCTCCCCGGCAAAGAAAATGAACACAATGTCGTCATCGAAATCGACGTTGTCGAGCAGAAGACCGGTGTCATCACTGTCGGCGCCGGCTACTCGGACTCTGACGGTACAGTCGGCATCATCGAGCTCGGTGATACGAATTTCCGCGGCACAGGCGATAAGGTCAATTTCCACTGGGAATTCGGCGGCGCCGGCAATGGTAAGAACTATACCATCTCCTACACCCGCCCGTGGATCAATTCTAACGGTGACTCCCTTGGTGCTTCCATCTTCAACCGTATCTATGAATACGATGACTATGATTCGAACGGCGATACCGTCGCAGAATACGATAAGAGAAGAAGCGGCTGGAACCTCACCTGGGGACGTCAGAATGGCGAATATCGCACGAACTACTTTACCTTCGAAAGTGCGAAGGAAAAATACGATGACCATGACGGTTTCGAATGGGGCAGCGCAGCAACTGACAAGGGACATAATAAGAAAGACGATAGCGATGCATGGTATAAAGCTATTATGGATAATTTCGGTACCACGAACAGCTTCACTTTCTCGCACGTCTTCGATAACCGCGACAATTACTTCAATGCCAGCAAGGGTCGCCGCATCTCCTTCTCTACCCAGTGGGGCGGACATGGCCTTGGCGGTGACTATGATTTCTACAAGTTTACGACAGAAGGCCGCTTCTACAAAGGTCTCGGCAATGGTCACATCCTTGCGCTCCGTTTGCAGGGCGGCTACATCGACGGTGACGTTTCCTACGGGAACCTCTTCGACCTCGGTGGTTCGAATACGCTTCGCGGCTATGAGGATGACCAGTTCAAGGGCAAGAAAATGTACGCGGCGACACTGGAATATCGTTTCCCGATCGCCAAGAAAGTCCAGGGCGTCCTCTTCACCGATGGCGGCAGCACCTGGGGCATCGATAACGGACAGATCCCATGGTATGAAGATGATGATGGCTTCCAGTGGTCTTGCGGCGTAGGTCTGCGTCTCCAGACCCCGATCGGACCGATCCGTCTTGACTATGGCCACGGGGATAAGAATAAATTCCACTTCAGCTTCGGCACACAGTTCTGATTCTACGTAGATCTATGGAGTAGCGGTTGGTGCGGGAATGGTCCCTGATGGACCCGTAGAAACTGCGCCCTATTCTGCGGACCGCTGATGGCAAACAGCCAAATCTCCACTGATTTTCCAAAGGAGGATTCATGCATTCTTCCTTGTTTCATTCGATGACTCGAGCAGGTCTCGCCCTGCTCGTTTCGTCATTCCTGCTTCCTGCCGGGGCAGATGCAGCGCCGATCCGTGAAGTGAACGTCTCCGTCACTGGAGCGGGCGGTATGCCGCCCGCTGTGGAGAAGCGGATCACGGCGAGTATTTCTGCCATAGGAAACCGCATCCTTGTCGGCAAGGATGAGAGCCTCTTTCGCTCGCACGAGAGCGAGTACGATAAGGTCCTTGCAGACATCGTGAACCGCGTGGTCGTGGGCTATGTGGTGGATGATATATCTGCCTCCTATGGAGAAAAGACAGCGCTTCATGTATCGCTCACTCCCGTCGGGCAGATGATCCGCGAGGTGGAGACTGAGATCGACTACGGGAATCTGTCTCCGGAAGCGGCAGCGCTGGTGAAGAAGGACAGCGCTGGTGTACCGCTCCTTATGAGTCAGCTCCTCTCGGGGCTTCCCGTTGATTCGGTCGGCTGGGCGGAGAGTGTCTCTGAGTCTGCCGGGCGAGAGCTTCTTAAGGAGATCCTTCCGGAATTTACTGCCAACTTCGAAGTGACCTCGGGGGAGAAGACAAAAGTGCGGATCTCCCTCATTCCGCAGGGGACGATCGTCCGTACCGGAAAGCTCACTTTGCACAAGACCACCATCCCGCGCCTTCTGATGCTGCGCGCGGTGAATGAGACGGAGCATGCCCTTCGAAGTCTTGAAGGGCTTCCGCTCGCTTTTGTCGCCCGCCATCAGAAGGATCTGGCTGCCTCGATGAATGACATCCTCGCCAAGGACCCCTTCATTGAAAAGTATGGCATAGAGACAAAGGCTTATCTTTACCCGGGAGAGATCACAGAACTCAAAGTCGATGCGCTGACCGATCACTGGATCATCCGCACGGAAGCATGGATGGATGCCGGGCGCGATGGAAATCGCAATACGGCGATCGAAGGCATGCTCGGGCATTTCGTGGGCAGGAACAATGTGATCTTCGGCGAGGCCCGCTTCTACCCCGGCCCCGTCGACTGGAATGTCTATGGCGGCTGGTACCATCACTTCGGACGCGTCATGGATCTCGGCTATAAGTATGATTTCGTAGAAAACAGCCACCATGCCTTTGGCCAGATCCCCTTCGGCGAGAACTTCGCACTGCGATACGACCGTGATTTCAAGAAAAAAGAAAATGAATATGGATTTTCCTATAAGATCCATAATTACATGACGATCGAATATGTGTATAATGATGAAGAAGGCAAATGGCTCCGGCTGATTGCCAATTTATAAAAGAGGAGAGTAACCTATCATGATGACAACTCTTGGTAACAAGAAAAACGTAAAGATTTTTTCCTTCGCTTTGGCTGGCGTATTCATCGCCTCCGTGGCAGCGATGGCGGTGGTATCCATGGGGGATACAGCGAATGCCGCTCCGACCTCTGACATCGGCGTCGTTGACCAGAGAGAAGTGATCTCCGCGAACAGCACCCTTGCAGCGAACTACCAGCAGAAGATGAAAGAAACGGCAGATGAAATGCAGAAAGACTTTGATGCGAAGTCGGAAGGCATGAGTGATGCGGAAAAAGAAAAACTCTTCGCTGACATGCAGCAGCAGTTCAATCAGAAGAGACAGGCCATCGAGAAGGACATGGATGATCAGGTGACCGGCGCTGTGAAGTCCGTCGCATCCAAGAAGGGCCTTGCTCTTGTTGTCGATAAATCTGCTGTCATTTACGGCGGCACAGACATCACCAAGGAAGTCACCGATTCCCTTTCGAAGTCTCTTTCTTCCGCTGCCTCCTCTTCCGCAGCATCCGCAGCTTCCTCAGAAAGCAAAAAATAAGGACGTCTCATGAAATATAGAAACTGTGTATACACCATGGCGGCTGCCCTCCTCGTGGCGTGCTCCCTGGCGGTAAGCGGATGCAGCGATAAAAAAACCGAGGAGCCGGCGCCACCTGCCGTTTCCTACGGCGTGGTCGACTTGGAGACCCTTGTGAAAGCCCATCCCAAATACAGTACATATTTCCGCCTCGAGACTGAGTACAACCATCTCCTTGATCAGTACCAGAATGAACGAAACAAGCTCATTCACATCGCATCTCAGCAGCAGCACATCAAGGCCGCGCTCTCCGATCAGAGCCGGCGCATGGCTGCCGAAAATGAGTGGAAGACGAAGGTCAAGGCAAAAGAAGACGAATTGAATGACGGCCTTGCAAAACTCTACAAGACCATCAGCGAAGCGCACAAGAAGGACAGAACCTTCACGCCCGATGGCCTCACTGACGAAGAACGCGCCGAGATGGCGAATCTCCAAATGAAGCTCACCGTACTCGGTGTCACCGGCTCCGAAAAGGAAGAAGTCAAGAAGCGTCTCCATGATCTGATGGACCTTCGCACCGAGCGTGCGAAGATGGATACCATCGGCTGGACAGAGGACGAAGTGAAAACGATGAAGGAAGCAAAAGAAAACGCATCGAAGGAGCTCGCTGACTTTTCAGAGAACACCGCAAAAGACATCAAGCAGAGCCTTGCGGAGGAAACGAGCGTCGATCAGCCTCTTCCCGAAGACCCCATCGACACATCCTGGAACGAAGACTGGCAAAAGAAGATCGATGCTAAGCAGAAAGAGATGGCCGCCGTCAAAAAAGAAATTATGGAAGACATCCGGAAAGAAGCCGCCCGCGAGGCCTCTGACAAGCACCTTTCCATGATCTTCTCGAAATACAAAGCCAATATCCACGCCGAAGACGTGACGGGGGATATGGTGAATCGTATAGTCAATATCACCAAGTAGGAGGAAATCGAATGGCTATGTGGAAAAAACTGGCCTGCGTAGGACTCATTGGCGCAGCACTCGCCTTTGCCGGCTGCGGCAGTGAACATAAAGTGGCAGTCATTGACTACCAGAAGCTGGAAGCTTCCTCTCCGAAGATCCAGTCTATCGAAAAAGAGATCACTGATAAGGACAAGGAGATCAGAGACCGCCTGGATCAGGACTCCCAGAGCGGACTCTCCGATGAAGATATGCAGAAGAAAGTCCAGTCCGCTCAGCAGGAGCGCATGATCTTTATCCAGAGCAAACAGAAACAGATCCAGTCCATGGTAGAGTCTCAGGCAGCCCAGATCGCGAAAGAAAAGGGCATCGGTATCGTCATGCATAAGAGAGCCGTACCCGGCGGTGCCGTCGACATCACCGATGAAGTGATGGCCAAGATCGATGGCACATCGAAAGCGGCATCCGGCGCTGCTTCGTCCGCATCCAAGTGAGGTCCATCATGAAAAAAACAGCAGGTGAAATCGCTGCCTTGATCGGCGGCACTCTCTATGGTGACAGCACGGTCTTGATTGATGATGTCGCCAGCGCAGAAAGCGCAGGTCCGTCGCAGGTGACCTTTGCCCGCGGCGTCTACGCCGAGCACATCGAAGAAATGCAGGCAGGTGTCATCCTGGTCGATGAACTCCCTACCCACTACACGAAGAATCTCATCGTCGTCCCCGATGCCCGCCGCTCCTTTGGCGAACTCATCGAAGTTTTCCGTCCGGAAAACAAATGGGAACCGGGCATCCATGAGACTGCCGTCATCAGTGAAAAAGCCCTGATCGGCAAAGACGTCACCATCATGGCGTATGCCGTCATCGAAGAAGGCGCCGAGATCGGAGACGGCTGTGTCATCTACCCGTACTGCTACATCGGAAAGTATGCGAAGCTCGGCAAAGACTGCGAACTGAATCCGGGCGCCGTCGTACATGAGAACAGCATCTTAGGCGACCGCGTCGTCCTTCGTGCGCATGCCGTCGTCGGCGGTCAGGGCTTCGGCTTCTCCACTGACGAGGCAGGCCACCACCATCACATTCGCCAGCTCGGCCGCGCTGTCATCAGAGATGACGTCGAGATCGGCGCCTGCTCCACCGTCGACAACGGTGCGATGAATAACACCATCGTCGGCAGCGGCACCAAGATCGATAACCTTTGTCACTTGGGACATAATGTCGAGGTCGGCCATGACAATTTCCTCTGCGCGCAGGTCGGCATCGCCGGCAGCACCAAGGTCGGCGATCACGTCATCATGGCTGGACAGACCGGCGTGAATGGCCATATCACCATCTGTGACAATGCCGTCTTCGGAGGCAAGACCGGCATCATCGGCACCATCAAGACACCAGGCACCTACCTGGGCTTTCCGGCAAGAACCCACGCCCAGTGGGGGAGAGTCGAAGCTGCACTCTCGCACCTGCCGGAACTGATGAAAAAGATCCGCCGTCTGGAAAAACAGCTCGGAGAGAAAGAAGAAAAATAAAGTTCGCTTGAACGCATGTAAAAACCACTGAGTGAGTATCTCGGTGGTTTTTTGCTTGATTAGCAATGCAGTGCATTGCTTTTTCCAAACCATGATCCCTTATCGGCGTCACTATGAATGAAAGCCATTGGAGCATACGTTCTATAGTTTTAATAGGGGAAAACGTGTAGCGACATACTTCAGGAGAGGTCATACTTTCTACTAAGTACACTTCGCACATATGATGTTTCTCACTACTTAGGATAACGAAATACTCCATGAAGTTATATGCGGATTGGGGTACTTATGAATCGTATGCCCCGTCCTTTTTTAACCCGGTGAATCAGTTTAACCTGACGATCCACTTTCATAGTAAAGAGGAAGTGATCAGCCCCTGTCAAGGTAGACATGGCAAATATCTAAAAATTTATAGCCGTAAATTTCATGTTGGTGTTTTAGCATCAACATGAGATTTGCGGCATTTTGTTATGCCGTAAATTTCGCTTTGCATTTCTGAAAACGTTTGTTCTTGGTAATCGGGAACTGTTCCGGGTTCTTCGCGTGCAGAGCTGCCATGCGAACTTCCATTGGCGTCCTTACTCCAAATCGTTCCTGAAAACGTTCGTAATTGTAAAAATGGACGTATTGGTCGATGGCCGAACGCAGCTCGCCGCCGCTGCTGAACTTATTCAGGGAATACATCTCTGTCTTCACAATTCCCCAGAAACCTTCCACTGGGCAATTGTCGATGCAATGCCCAACGCGGGACATGGATTGCTCCATACCCTGCTTCGAGAGCTTGAACTGGAATGCTTTACTGGTATACTGGAACCCCCTGTTACTGGGGAACCACTTTATAGATTTCTATTAAGTCTAAAAAATATATATAGGTATTGACGAAATCGGGGGGGGGGTGGTACTGTTTATACATAGTTTAAGGCTTCGCGTAAACATGAAACCTTAATCACTATCATATGACCAACATTTTTTGGTTAGCCCTTCATGAAACAACAGAAGAAATCAAGGAATGCTGGGAAACCGAAGAAAGGTGGGGGTACCTTTTTGTTGTTTTTTCTAATTCTTAGGAAAGAGAGTCTGTGATCATCATATTACACTGTATTTAAAGGGAAAAGAGGATGTATCATGAATCGGATTTACAAAGTTGTTTGGAGCAAAGCGAAGAATTGCTATACTGTGGTTTCTGAGATTGCGAAAAGACATGGAAAAGGAAATCGTACACGTACATGCGCTGCCGCTTTTTTAGCTGCATTTGCTCTTACTGGCGTTATGGGAATGAGCGAGGTACAAGCTCTTGATGCCAATGTTTATACTGTCAATACACTGAATGCCAATAATAATCTCACAGTAGGTGGGATAGCAACGAATGGGTTCTATCAGTTCTTTGTAGACAGCAACGGTGCATTTCATGCAGCCGCTAATAAATTCTCTGTAGCTGAAGACGGCAAAGTAACCGCAACTGCAGGCAAAATTGGTCAGGTAACTATCGATGATAAAGGCTACATTACCGGTGCAAACTCCATCCAGACCAATGCACTGAACGCAAAATACAACCTGTCCGTAGGTACTGCAAATGAAAACGGTACCATGCCGTTCTTCGTAAACAGCACCGGTGATTTCTATGCAGCCAATAATAAATTCTCTGTAAATAAAGACGGCAAAGTGACTGCAACCGAAGGCGAAATTGGCGGAGTCACGATCAATAAGGGAATCTTTTACAAAAACATGTCCCTGAGAGATGGTTCCCTGTATTTAGGAGATGATCAGGGTAACTACAGCCAGATTAGTCCTGAATATGCGAAACTTGGGAAAGTAACGATTAGTAAAGAAGGCAAGATTACCGGCGTAGCAGCAGGTGCAATCACCGCTGATTCTACTGACGCAGTAAACGGCAGCCAGCTCCATGCAGTAGCAACCGAAGCGGCCAAGCATAGCAAGGTTGTCAATGGCAGCAACATCAATGTAGAAGAAGCAGAAGTCAACGGGCAGAAGATTTATAAGGTTGGACTGAATGATGATGTTCTCCTGGGGAAACCTACTGGCAACAACGTCAGCATTAGCGGAACAAATGGGACGATTGAGACAACTGGTCATATCGCGACCAAGGACCGCATTATTGCAGATAAGGGAGCTCAGCTTGCTGATATCGACGTCAGTGGTAATATCATTTCCAATGGTGCGGCTAGAATCGCGCTGTATGGTGATTCCGGAGTAGCAGGAATGGTGAATGGTAAAGGCGCTTCCCTTTATATGCAGGATGGCAACACCGTCATCAATCAAAAAGTTGCTATTGATCAGAATGGCAAGATTTCCGGCGTAGCAGCAGGTGCAATCTCCGCTGACTCTACTGATGCGGTAAATGGCAGCCAGTTGAAGCAGACCAATGACAATGTGGCTCAGAACAAGGCAGATATCGCTCAGAACAAGGCAGATATCGCTCAGAACAAGGCAGATATTGCCCAGAACAAGGCAGATATTGCCCAGAACAAGGCAGATATTGCTCAGAACAAGGCAGATATTGCTCAGAACAAGACAGACATTGCCCAGAACAAGGCAGACATTGGCAAGTTGGATAACCGAGTCACGAATGTAGAGAATCTTGCTAAGCAGCATACCACCGTTGAAGCGGGCAATAACATCACTGTGACGGAAAGCACCAATACAGATGGTGGCAAAAAATATACCGTAGGTATGGCAAAAGATATTACAGTGGATAGTGTAAAAGTCGGCGACAAGACCTATGTGAGCAAGGACGGCTTGAATGCCAATAATCAGACCATCACGAATGTAAAAGACGGAAAGATTGAGGAAGGCTCCAAGGATGCCGTGAATGGCGGACAGCTGTATGCGACAAATCAGCTGGTAAAGGAGAATGCTAGCAATATTTCGCTTCTTGGTAATTCAATCAATAAGCTGGACAATCGTGTGGACAAGGTCGGTGCAGGGGCAGCTGCTCTCGCCGCACTCCATCCGCTCGATTTCGACCCGGAGGATAAGTGGGACTTTGCAGCAGGCTATGGCAACTACAGTGGTGCAAGTGCCGTGGCGCTCGGTGCATACTATCGCCCGAATGAAGACACGATGTTCTCTGTCGGTGGTAGCTTCGGCAATGGAGAAAATATGGTGAATGCAGGCGTAAGCCTGAAACTCGGTCAGAGCAACCATGCACCGACTTCCAAAGAAGCTGCTATGGAGAAAAAGATCAGTTCTCTTAGTCAGGAAGTAGAAGAGCTGAAGGCTGCAATCGCTGATCTCCGCGCAGCGCAGACGAAAGCAAAAGACGCAACAGAAAAAGACGCACAGAAGAAATAAGCTGGGTTTGACGACCGCATTTATTCTGGCGTAAATATGAAAGTTGGCAGAAAAGACGTAAAGACTTTTTCTGCCAACTTTTTTTATGATTATGTAAGGAAATGCTGATTCCATTGTAGAGGCGGGTTTTAGAAGGAGCTTTATACATGGCTTCGTCATCACCTTCCTTAAATGGTTCGCTATTCGTGTGAGATGATTCCCTGCCTTGTATAAAGGTTCAAGAGTAAAATCTGGCAATGATTTAATCAGCGTCTTCTTAGCATGGCTGAATTTGAAATTTTCAGAAATTTTCAAATTATATACGAAAGTATGGTACAATAATAGAGTATGTAAAAAAGAAGGATGAGGAAGCGGTATTCATGTATTGCTCATCGGGGAAGGTTCCTATTGGATCTCGATCCCCGGTCATCAGTCACTAGTCACAGAGTCACTACAACCCCCAAGGAGGTCTATAATGGCAAAAGATTATTCATTCGACGTGGTATGCCGCACGGATCTGCAGGAAGCGGCAAATGCTGTGAATCAGGCGTCCAAGGAGATCGGCACGCGCTATGATTTCAAGGGCAGCAAGAGCTCGGTTACTCTCGATGAGGATAAGATCACGCTGATCGGCGATGATGATTTCAAGCTGAAGCTGGTGAAGGATATCATTCATGGAAAGCTCGTAAAGCGCGGGATCTCCCTCAAGAACCTGAAGGAAGAGAAGAAGGAAGCGGCAGCCGGCGGGACGGTCCGTCAGGTACTCTCGCTGCAGAACGGGATCTCTTCGGATATGGCGAAGGATATCGTGAAGCGTGTGAAGGCTTCGAAGATCAAGGTCGCTGCCAAGATCAATGGGGATGAGGTGCGTGTATCGAGCAAGGATAAGGATTGCCTGCAGGAGTGCATCCAGTTCCTGAAGCAGCAGGACATTCCGGCGGATCTGCAGTTTGTGAATTACAGATAAGAAGGCTCTGCGGGGGCAAGGGCTTTCACAGGGGTAACGAGGCTCAGCTTTGAATGGTGCGGTGCAGCGTTTCCCTAGAACTGATTGAACCTGCTGAACCTTTATGTATGGGAGGAGTTATGAACGCAGAGGAAATGATGGCGAAGACGCTCCGGGAAGGGCATACCACCGGCGCAACGGCGACGGGGGCGATGAAGGCAGCGATCCTGGCTATGCGAGGAGAATTTCCAAAGCAGGTGACGGTCCTTTCGCCGCAACGAACGGAGCTCACGATCCCGGTGGAGTCGGCCGAGGCACATGGGCGGACGGGCATTGCGACTTGCCTTAAGGATGCGGGCGATGACCTGGACTGTACACATGGGACGCCGATCGTCGTGACCGTAGAGCTGGTGGATACGCCGGGTCTTACGCTCCGTGCGGGGAAGGGCGTCGGTACGGTGACGAAACCTGGGCTGCAGGTGAAGGTGGGACGACCCGCCATCAATCCGGGCCCGCAGATCATGCTGCGTTATGTGTATGAGGAGCTCATCGGTAAGGATCATGGCTGTATCGTGACGGTTTCTATCCCGAAGGGGGAGGAGCTGGCAAAGCAGACGCTGAATCCTTCGCTGGGGATCGTCGGCGGGATCTCGGTCCTGGGAACGACGGGGATCGTGAAGCCGATGAGTGAGGAGGCGTACAAGAAATCGCTGGCGCCGCAGGTGCCGGTGGTCTATGCGAGCGGGATCCGCACGGCGGTCCTTTGTCCCGGCCGTATCGGTGAGACAGCGGCGAAGATCATGGGTATTCCATCGGATGCGATCATCGAGACGAGCAATTACATCGGCTTCATGATGGAGCAGTGCATCGCAGGCGGTTTCCAAAAGATGCTGCTCATCGGCCATATGGGAAAGCTGGTCAAGGTGGCGTCAGGCAGCTTCCATACGTACAATCGCAATAGTGACGGGCGTATGGAGACGATGGCGGCGTATGCGGCCATGAATGGGGCATCGACAGATACGGTGCGTGAGATCATGTGCTGTACGACGACGGATGGCGCGGCAGCAGTCGTGCATCGGGAAGGGCTGGATATGATTTACCAGCAGATGGCGGAGAGGGCGCAGGTGCGCTCGGAACGCTATATTTTCGGTAAGGCCAGGGTCGGCGTGATTTTTGCGGCGATGGATGGCACGGTGCAGGCAGTCAGCAGCCATGCGAAGGAGATTCTGGAGGAGGAACAATGGAGCATACATTGATCGTAGCGGGGATCGGGCCGGGTGATCCTGACTATATCCTGCCGAAGGCGCAGAAAGCCATCGAGGGGGCGCATTACCTCGTGGGCGGCCGCCGCGCGCTTTCTGACTATGCGAAGCCTTCTCAGGAAACATATCCGGTGACAGGCAAGCTCTCTTTGCTGGCGGACTGGCTGGAGGAGGCGCTTAAGAAGGATGATGTCGTCGTCATGGTGAGCGGGGATCCTGGCTATTACAGTCTGCTTCCGTGGCTCAAGAAGCGGTTTCCGGGGCATCCGATCGAAGTCATCCCGGGGATTTCTTCTGTGCAGGCCTGCTTCGCTCTTGTCAAAGAACCCTGGCAGGGAGCGCTGTGGCTGTCTTTCCATGGCCGTGTGCCGGAAGAGAAGGATACGGCTTATATGCCCGGACGAAAGCTGGCCTTTCTGACGGATCATGAGCATGATCCGGCCTATATCGCGAGATACCTGATGGAAAAGGGCTGGCCGAAGGAGACGCGCGCTGCCGCGGCCGAGCACATTTCATATGAGAATCAGCATCTTTCGGATTCGACTCTTGAGGAATTGTCGCATCTGGAAGGCTATGGTGAATCAGTCATGGTGGTGATGGGATAAATGCAGTTTGGCATCAAAGATGAGGAGTTTATTCGGGGAAAGGTACCGATGACGAAGGCTGAGATCCGTGCGATGGTCATGGTGAAGGCCGCCATTCAGCCTGGCGATATAGTGGCTGATATCGGTGCCGGGACAGGCTCTCTATCCATCGAGGCAGCGCTCTGTTGCCCCAAGGGGGCTGTGTATTCGATAGAAAGAAATCCGGAGGGGATCGAGCTGATCCGGAAAAATGCGGAAAAGTTCGGTTGCCGGAATATCCATACCATAGCCGGCACAGCGCCGGAGGCGATGGAAGGGCTGCCGAAAATGGATGTGATCATCATCGGCGGGTCTTCCGGAAATATGCATGAGATCCTGGATCGATGTGAAGCGCTGCTCGCTCCGGGCGGACGCATCATCCTTACCGCTGTCACCGTGGAAACGACGGGGGAAGTGGTGAAGGAGTTCGCGGATCGTCCTTTCGAGCTGGAAGGCTTCGAAATGCAGATCAATCGACTGAGAAAACTGGGACGGTATCATCTCTATGATCCGATGAGCCCCATTTTCATATTTACAGCAATCAAACATTGAGGAGGAAGTTATTATGGGAAAATTGTATTTCATCGGCGCAGGCCCCGGAGATCCTGAGCTCATCACGGTGAAGGGACAGCGTCTCATCGCAGAGGCGGATGTCATCATCTACGCCGGTTCTCTTGTAAATCCGGAGATCCTGAAGTACGGCAGAAAAGATGCAGAGATCTACAACAGTGCGACCATGAATCTGGATGAAGTGCTGAAGGTGGAGATCGAGGCGCTCAAAGCAGGCAAAATGGTGGCTCGTGTGCACACCGGCGATCCAGCCATTTACGGTGCGATCCAGGAACAGATGGACGGTCTGCGCGCCGCAGGGATCAAAGAAGATCAGTTTTCTGTCGTCCCGGGCGTCAGCTCCTTCCTTGCGACAGCAGCTGCGTTGAAACAGGAATATACCCTGCCGAGCATTTCTCAGACCGTCATCATCACCCGTATGGAAGGCCGCACACCGGTCCCGCCGAAGGAAAAGCTGGCGCTTCTTGCCGCACATCAGGCGACCATGTGCATTTTCCTCTCTGTCCAGGCGATCGATCAGGTCATGGCGACCCTGAAAGAGGGCGGCTATCCGGGCGATACCCCGGTCGCTATCGTAGCTAGAGCGACCTGGCCTGACCAGCGTATTTTCCGCGGCACCATTGATACCATCGCAGACATTCTCCATCAGGCAGGCGTCGTTCGTCAGGCCATGATCGTCGTCGGCAAGGTCCTTGATACCGATTATGAGCTCTCCAAGCTTTACGACAGCAAGTTCACCACCATGTTCCGCAAAGGAACAGATGGAGAGTAAGGAAAGCGGGGGGAATAGGGGCGATTTCCGTGTATTCGGATGAGGCTTTGCGAAAATCAGCGTTTCCCTAGAGATTAGGGATTAGAGTCTTCTGGTGACTAGGGATTAGTGGCTAGGGATTAGGAGGCTCAAGTGACTGGTGACTGGAATGCCAGCTCATGGCACCACCATTTCGCATTTCTCATTTCTAATTTTTCATTCAATCGAGGCTTTCAAACGTAATCAAGAGGCGAGCCGTCTCAGGGGCTAACCCTGAATCTTGAACCTTGAACCCTTATCCCCTGGAGAGTATCACATGAAGTACGCTATTGTTTCTGTATCCAAAGAAGGAGCCCAGCTGGGGGCGCGCGTGAAGGCGGGCATTTCCGGTGAGGGGACTCTGTATGAAAGAAAAGACGGTGCGAGCGGCAAAGAAGCCGTGTATTTTACCCGCACGCTCGCGCTCACGGCGGATATCTTCTCCTGCTATGATGGGATCCTTTTCATCATGGCCTCCGGCATTGCGGTCCGTGCCATCGCAGCGCATGTAGTGAGCAAGGCGTCCGACCCTGCAGTACTCGTCATGGATGAGTGCGGGAAACATTGTATTTCCCTTCTCTCCGGACACCTCGGCGGAGCGAATGCCTGGGCAAGAGAAGTCTCGGCGGCAGTGGGAGCCGATCCCGTCATCACGACGGCGACCGATGTCCATGACCGCCGCGCGCCGGATGATATCGCCCGTGAGCTGATGATGCGTGTCGAGCCGCTTGCGGCCTTGAAGCCTGTGAATACCGTCATCGCAGCAGGGCGCACATTCCGATGGTTTCTGGATGAGACGGTCGAAGGGAGCGCATCCATAGCGACGCGCCTCAAAGAGAAAGGGATCCGCACGGAGCCCTTAAACCGACTGGATGCCAATGCGTTTGACGCATGCGCTGTCATTACCGAAAAAACGATCACGGTGAAGAAGCCTTTCGTCTGCCTTCGTCCGAAGAATCTTTTCGTCGGCATCGGATGCAAGCGCGGCACCTCCGAAGAGCTGGTGCAGAGCGCATTCACCGCAGCGCTTGCTCGGGCAGGGGCTTACCCGTATCAGGTAGCATCGCTTGCGAGCGTCGATGCGAAGGCGGATGAAAAGGGCTTGCTTGATTTTGCCAGTTCCATGCATCTTCCGATCCATTTTTACAAGGCAGAGGAGCTTAAAAAGATCGCGGAAGAGTATCATTTAGAAAGTTCAAAATTTGTAGAGAAAACGATAGGAGTGGGAAACGTATGTCAATCAGCAGCGTTAATGGAATCAATGAAGGGAAAAACGCTTCTGCCGAAAACGAAGTTTGTCAGTGCCACGGTGGCGATCGCCCTGGGACTATCCGGGTCATCGGCATTGGACCGGGCCATGAAGAAGAAATGACGCCGAAGGCCATCAAGGCCATGGAAGCTTCCGATATCATCGTGGGATATAACACCTACATTGCTCTCGTGAAAGACCTCATCAAGGACAAAGAGGTCGTCGGAAATGGCATGCGCCAGGAAGTCGACCGCTGCCAGAAGGCTGTCGATCTGGCGGCAGAAGGCCATCAGGTGGCCGTGATCTCCTCCGGGGACCCGGGCGTCTATGGCATGGCCGGTCTTGTGCTCGAGCTCATCCAGAAGCTGCCGAAGGAAGCGCGTCCGGAGTGTGAGGTCATCCCGGGACTCACGGCAGCAAATACCTCTGCTGCGGCGCTCGGCGCTCCGCTCATGCATGACTATGCTGTCATCAGTCTTTCTGATCTGATGACCCCGTGGGAACAGATCAAAAACAGAGCGAAGCTCGCCGCGGAAGGTGACTTCGTCATCGCCATCTACAATCCAAAGAGCCGCGGCCGCGCGACCTACCTCGATGAGATCCGCGACATCGTGCTTCAGTATAGAAAGCCGGAAACACCGGTCGGCATCGTCAGAAAAGCAGGACGTCCGGGCATGAACTGGACGATCTCCACCCTGGAAAAACTGCCGGAAGAACATGTCGACATGCAGTCCACCGTCATCATCGGCAAGAGCACCACCTTCGTTGCTGACGGAAAAATGATCACACCAAGAGGATACAAAGCATGATCTGGATCATTTCCGGAACACAGGACGGCCGAGAAATCGGCGCTGCACTCGCAGACCGAGAACAGTCCAAGCCGGAAGGGGAGCGCCGTGAGATCCTTATGACCGTTGTCAGCCAGTACGGTAAAGTGCTCGCCGCACATAAAGGGCTCGACATCGAAGTAGGGCGCTTCCGGGAAGAAGACATGCTCCGTGTCATCAGGGAAAAGGGGATCTCGCTCATCCTTGATGCGAGCCATCCCTATGCAGCGATCGTTTCTGAGACGGCCCGCGCGGCCTGTACCAAGGCAGGGATCGACTACGTGCGCTACGAGCGCGCGGAGATCCCACTCCCTGACTATGACAAGCTCTATCACGCAAAAGATGAATTCGAAGCGGCGGATCTTGCCGGTCAGCTCGGAAAGAGCATCCTTTTGACGACCGGCTCCAAGACGCTTGCCACCTTCGTAGGGGCGAAAGCGCTGGAAGGCAAGGAGATCTGGGCGCGTGTGCTGCCGACATCGAATGTGATCAAAATGTGTGAAGACCTCGGCATGAGAGCCAAGTACATTCTCGCCCTGCAGGGCCCCTTCTCCTATGAAATGAATCTTGCCATGATTCATGACTATCACGCCGATGTAATGGTCACCAAGAACAGCGGTCTCATCGGCGGCAGCGATACAAAGCTCAAAGCCGCGATGGACGCCGGGATTTCCGTCATCGTTATCGATAAACCGAAAGCAAAACTGGACGGCGCTGTGGTCTTCTCGACCGTAGAAGGCGTCCTCAACTATATGGAGGAACACTATGGATTTCATCAAGAGCCCTAAGGCCATCGAAGATAAAAGTATGGATCTCATCAATCCATTCATCATGGACATCGACCTCACACCGGAAGAAGTGACGGTCTATTCTCGTATGATTCACGCCTCCGGCGACGTAGACTACGGGCATCTCATCCAGACCAGCCAAGGCGCTGTCGCTGCCGGTATCGAAGCGCTCGCCAAGGGCTGCAACATCTATACCGATGTGAATATGGTCAAAGCAGGGATCAATAAAAATGCCCTGCATGCCCTCGGAAGCGAGGTATTCTGCCGCGTATCCGATCCGGAAATCGCAGCCATTGCCAAAGAGAAAGGCATCGCCCGCTCCATGGCAGCGATGAACTCCTTCGGCACCGATCTCAATGGCTCTATCATCGCCGTCGGAAACGCTCCGACGGCTCTCTATGAAGCCATCCGCATGGTCGAAGAAGACGGCATCAAACCGGCACTTATCATCGGCATCCCTGTCGGCTTCGTCGGTGCCGCTGACTCGAAAGAGCAGCTTGTCCGCCGTGCGCCCTGCCCCTTCATCACTGTCCGTGGCACCAAGGGTGGCAGCTCCATCGTTGCTTCCTGTGTCAATGCACTGATGTACAATCTGGTAAAGCGCAACAACAATATGCTCTTTGTCGAAGGCAAGAAATAGAACTCGTCAAAAGCACGAAAAAAGGAGCTGTGAAGAAATGAGGATTCATTTCTTCACAGCCCCTTTTTACTTTGCTTTCATTTGGTTCAGGGTTCAGGGTT